>JAABUK010008163.1_pt1 | contig 14792 bp, 10 predicted proteins | sample 5559141 | NCBI WGS metagenome assembly JAABUK01 (sample SAMN10711869, study PRJNA513367) | rock metagenome | isolation source: Antarctica rocks | place: Antarctica: Victoria Land, Pudding Butte nord | collected 2016-01-03
ATATGACCTCCAACAGCAAATACACCTTGCAAACCCCCGGACGCTTCAGAACCCCGTGGCTGCTCCGTAGCGCCACTTGTAACATCCTGACGTACGAGGCCTTGCAGCTGCGGTGAATCTCTTTGCATGCGGCGCGAACCACTGCCACCAAGGCATTTTGGACGATGAAGGCGGCAGAGGAACAAGGGGTACGGTGGGAGTGCGATTGAGCGTGTCCGGGCTCTGGAGGAGCGGTGCGAGGAGCTTACAAGAAGCCTGAAATGCTCGTCTTTCTTCAACTTGTGCACCTTGTGTCGGTGCAGCCAGCAGCCAGCAGTCAGCAGAACTATTTCCTAATAATTCACTTCGATTCTGCAATCGAGATGGCTGCGTTCAATCCGATACCCTAGACTTATGTCCCGACTGCTCCGCGTTCCAACAGCCTGATAACTCGTCGTAACATCACTTCGAAGCGGTTCAGCAAGCTCAAGGAAAGCCAGCACATTGACCCAGGCGGGATGGCGCACGATACGGCTTCGCTATCAGTCGCAGCAATTCCTGATGACAATAGCAACAACTGGTTTTGGATTAACGGTACGTTTCGGAATGTGAATATCTGGTTGTAGCGATCGTAACTGACTGATGGGAATTTGGTCAGAAACCGGCAATGTCTTCAATAACCGCGACGACAACTACAATCTTCCTACAATCGAAGAGCTTTTGAGGGGCTTCGCAACTAAAGACCCAAGCCCAAATTACATGGAGATCGAGAAGGCAGTTTTCGAGGCAAGGGGTAGTTCGATCGATCGCGACAGGTCATCACCTGGCCATAATTCAGGCGCCAGTCAACGTGAGAGCGCCCATCACCATCGGTTTTGACCCAGAAAAGCCCCTCTCTAGGTTTCTGATATAGTGTAGAAAGTCCAATTGTCCTGAAAGAAGACGAGCAGAGTGCCATCGAAGCTGAAGGCAATAACGATAGTGTCTGCGCCGAAAGTGCGGAGCCAGACACACGCGTTCTCGATAGCACAGAGACCGCTTTCGACTTAAGCACTCCAGTACCTCCTTCCAATCTCGAAAAATGCCGCGACATTGAGCATCGGGACTTATCCGAGACGGCTCAGCCATTGCGGCATAACGAGCAAAAAGCTTTGCCGTCGGGTCCTACGCCTCCTCATGGTCTCTTTCCGCACCCCTCAAGCCTGCCTTTACACGACTGCAGCAGGGCAAATGACTTTTGCACAGGTCGCGCGAGATCCGAGGCCACGATATCGCGTTCCGGTCGTTCTCGCAGCGGCGCTAGAGCCTTCCGAGCGACAACACAGTACCAGTTCTGTCAAGGCGAACGTCTCTTTACCAGTCAAAGCGCACTAAATGGAAACGAGCTACATCGCCTCGTTCTAGATTTTGATGCCTTTGACAAGAAGAATGATCGGCGGCGGCAGCAGCAGCGGCAGCAGGAGGAGGAGAAGAACATTGATGATAGCGACAACAACGATGATGGACAGCCACAGCGTGAAGCAGATACCGTGGTAGGGGCGCTGACGGTCATAGAGGGTGCTTTCTTTCCAATTTTAAAGCCAGATCAAAAAGAGGCGGGGAGCCATAGCGATGATTGCAGCGACGAGCTTGGCATCACCCACATTAAATCGGATGAGAAAGATAGAAGACTACGTTCTGCGAAACGAAAACGGCCATCACTGTCTAACGGTAAGTCAGCGCAAAGAAAACGCCAGCATCATCTTCAGCAACGGTCTCCCCGTCAACCTCAAGCACGTTGCACGGCTCAGAGGCATTGCGCTAAGGCTCATTTGCTCTCACCTACTCCTTCTGCACAAGAAGTCATGAATACAGACATGCCGTCTGACTGCTGTGTTTCAAGCACATCGTCCAGAGTCAACCTACTCGTGCTAACTAAAGTTACGTTCTGTCCGCATTCCTCCCTGCATTGCTGTTCCTTTACAGCGATGATCCGAGCCGGTCATGACCAGCCAGAATTCTCTTCCGGCCCGTTTACCAGACTCATAAAAGAGATCGGCCACGTCGGGGAGGTTACCGTCTCTACGGTCAAACCGCTGCCAACAACATCAGTTCCTATTGACTGGCTTCAGCCGGCATACCTTACCGCGGAATTTACACAGCCAAAGAACAACGGGATTTGCCTCGGCGGTCAGCAATTTCTACGAGGATGGGGCACGGACTCAGCTTCAGCATGATACTACCGTTGACGTCGAAATTGCATCGCAGAGAACTGAATCGTCAAGCAGCTATGTTGACGGCGATTTAAGCGACAGCGATCTTAATCTCGGCAGCCGCAACAATGGTGAATATCCGAGCGAGGATGAGCGAGGCTATTCGAGCACGAGGAAGCATAGCCCATGATCAGAGTTGGGCGAGCAGCGCTTGTTGGTGTACAAGGAATGAGGACAAATCTTGGAAACGGATATTCGGCAGGTTCCCAGCTGGGACTTCGGCTGCAGTACGCACACGCTGGAACATGATACGGTCCAGAGCCGTGTAAAGCTCGTCACATGGGTGGAGAAAGAATAATTCAACCGCTTTCCACCTTATTTATTTTATCTGCTGTGGCTCTACCTGCACGTTCCATTTCTGGCTCGTTTCCCGCTCAACTTCTGGATTCATTCCACCAGCCATGCTTCACGTTCATAGATAGTGAAATGAATGTCTAGCAAGGTCGCCTTTCCGTAAGCACACTGGCACCTTTTGCATCTCGCAAGTTTTTTGGCATTTTCCTCCCCTGCGAAGCCACACCCAGAACGCTGCCTTCTCGCAATGGGGATGTAAGATCATTCCTTGAAGCGTGCCTTGAAGTTACTCTTTAATCAAAATCTGACGTGCTATTTAGTTAATATTCCATTCACGCAGTGTATCCCCCGCGGCAATTGTGTCAGGATGATCGGTACCAATCTTCTTTATACGACACCTGACGACGTCGTCCATTAATCGAATCGCTTTGCTCTTATGCCGCTGAGCATAATATGTGTGTGCCAGATTGGCTATGCTGGTCAGCGTGTCTGGATGCTCCGCTCCCAGCACCCTCTTTCTCATCTCCATGACTTGCACCTCCAGCTCCTCGGCCTCCTTCCATCGTCCTTGATTCCAGTATGTTGATGCCAGGTTGGCTATGCTGATCAGCGTGGATGGATGCTTCGCTCCCAGCACCCTCTTTCTCGTCTCCAAGACTTGCACCTTCAGCTCCTCGGCCTCCTTCCATCGTCCTTGATTCCAGTATGTTGATGCCAGGCTGGCTATGCTGGTCAGCGTGTCTGGATGCTCCGCTCCCAGCACCCTCTTACTCGTCTCCATGACTTGCACCTCCGGCTCCTCGGCCTCCTTCCATCGTCCTTGATTCCAGTATGTTGATGCCAGGCTGACTATGCTGGTCAGCGTGTCTGGATGCTCCGCTCTCAGCACCCTCTTACTCGTCTCCATGACTTGCACCTCCAGCTCCTCGGCCTCCTTCCATCGTCCTTGATTCCAGTATGTTGATGCCAGGCTGGCTATGCTGGTCAGCGTGGATGGATGCTCTGCTCCCAGCATCCTCTTTCTCATCTTCATGACTTGCACGTTCAGCTCCTCGGCCTCCTTCCATCGTCCTTGTTTCCGGTATGTTGATGCCAGGCTGGCTATGCTAGTCAGCGTGTCTGGATGCTCCGCTCCCAGCACCCTCTTTCTCGTCTCCATGACTTGCATGTTCAGCTCCTCGGCATCTTGCCACAGTCCCCTTAGGGTAAATATGTCAGCTAGGCTATCCTTAATGGTAGTAAGTAAGGTGAAAGCGTTGTATAAGATAGAATTGATTGCAGCAAGATCTTTCTGTAGTTCTAATGGAGCGTTAACTAGATTGTAATTCGCCGTGTTGAAAATAGTGTTTTGTGCCGTATCTAGGCCTTCAGAATTAAGATTTCGAAAAAGCTCGTTCTGTATAATATTATGAGTGAAGCTTATTTGTTCGATCTCTAAATTGAGATCTGGTTCTGATCTGCCGCTTTGTTGTACTGCTTCTATTGCTTTTTCATAATTTTGATCTAGCCCAAAGCCTAGTCGAAAACAAACGGCAAGCTGGAATGAAGCTTGTTGAAGTTGACTCAAGGAATTTGTGGTCCTAAAATCTTTCAGCCTTTTTGAAAGACAGGAAACTATATGACGACGAACGCGATAATCGGCCTCATAGAAAGCTATAATTGATCTGGAAATCTAAATTAAATTAGTATTATGTTATAGTAAAAATGACTTTACTTACCTAGAACGGCTCTAGTAGATTGCTAGTCGAAACTCCAGCACTCGATTCAGATGACACAATGGCCTTCATGGTTGACGATAGTGCGTCGAGAATCTCGATTAAGGTGCTTATGCCAGAAACCCGGTTTTCTTGGTCTGAAGCCAAACAGGATCGGAAGAATAATACTAAACCACTAGCTTCCCTCGCTGAGAATTGTGCTGTTTCGTAGGTTAATCTTTCGGTAGTTTCCTTCAGTCCGTCTTGCTTCTTCGATTCCAAAGGATGGGGACGTTTGTCCGGCAGAGGGTCGAAAATAAGGTCGTTTTCGGCTAGCTTCTCGTTGAACAAGAACCATAAACATACCAAGCCAAAGGAATAGATATCCATTTTGACCATTTCAGAGAACAGATGTCCTCGATCATGTTGTTCTGGAGCTTCCCAAGGTACGGACCGTGGCATATACCCGTGATCACTATCGCCGGGGAGTAGAACGGAATACCCAAGATCTGCAACCTTTGCTGTGTAACTCCCATCCTTATCTTCAGATATAAGCACGTTATGGGGCTTGATATCTCTGTGAACGACGCCTATAACGCATAAGTTAAATGAACATCTTCTATACTTATTGGCTCACTCACGCTTCTTATGCAGGTCTCTGATTCCACCTGCAATATCGATGCATAGTTTCAGTCTTCCCGTGAAACCTAAGTTCCTGCCACAGTCTGATCTCATAAAGCAATTCAAGTCTCCATGCTTTGTCTTTTCGAATACCAAAACCGGCCAGACTTTAAGCCAAGGCGCTTCGGTAGCCTCTGGGTGGTGATCGTTTTCTTGAACGGGAGTTCGGATATCCCAGCACACGCCTATCAGATGAATGATATTCGGATGATTACAAATCTCTGGATGCCGTAATATAGAGACTTGTGATACCAAGGCGCGATAGATTTCCTCTTCTCCTTTTTCTGGCTTTACCCGATTGAACGCAAAGCTCATGGCCAGGTTAATTGACGACTGGCGCACCTCAGACTGTCCACCGACTCCCAAGGCATCTAGAGCCGGCTGCCATGTAATAGGAAGGAAGTCGATCTCTAGGTTTTGACATGTCTCAAGAAACGTGACGAAGTCGTAACGAAAGTCGTTTTCCTTGAGGTCTGTCCTTCGAACTATAGAGTGGTACGACGATCGAATCTGAGACGCTGAAGATTCCGCAGGGGAGATGGAGGCCATTGCTATTGCGATGTACGAGGTAATTTGAGGTAACGGATCGAGTGCTGTATGAATAGTGGCTTGTGAGAAAAGAGAATGACTCGAGATTTAAGGATAACGTAGCTGCTTCAGGGAAAGCTGGGTGCGAGATTTGCAAAAGAATTCATCGTGCGGTTGCACTCTAGTTGCAAATCCAAGCACCTCACTGATGCCCCTCCATAGAATGTCTTGCTAACGTAAAAGCCAGCCATTGGCCGAAATGCTACGCCCGGTTCTTTCGACCGCAAGCAGGGAAAGTGCTGCGGTCATTCCTGCGCAGTCGGACGTAATTAGGCTGCAATGGAAGGCAGTGATAAGGTACGTAAAATATCACCATAAGCAGCCGAAGGAGTAACTACTACATGACCAATTCCCAGCCAGGCTTGGCGACCAGACCTATTTCCTTTCCGTTTAAATAGACAGATGGCAGAAGCACGTCTACCTTACTGCACGTTGTCATGGCTTTGCTATGCTTCTGCCTAGTTGCTGCTTAGAACATCACGCCCGACTTCCGAATAGGCGTTCTGACTGCAAGACATACTCCACACAATGATATTTGGAAAAAGCAAGTCTGCCTGATCAAAATGCCTCGTTACATTCATGCCGGAGTAGGAACACTTTGTACGGTAAGCCTGTCAGCAACTCCACGCCAGACCCATGGTTCGTAAACCACACATTTCCACCACAGTCCTCTCGAATCCCTGACTGAGTGCCGTTCCCTCGTCGGACCCTTCCACGTTACTAAGATTTCTACTCAGATATTCGTCAACGACATCCCTATAGATATCTATTGCAACTGCCAGTTCTGGAAACCGTTTTTGGCGTTGCCTAAAGTATAACGAACGTCTCCAGAACGTAAGCAGTATAAAGGCTATTGATTATATCTTGCACCCACTAAGCCGGGCCAGCTTCTGTACGACGTACTCCGAGAACTTCAAGTAGATCGCGGTAGAATTGTCCTCATCTGAACGTTCGGCACCAGCTCCGGCCGGTGGATCTGCTTTAAGCAAGGAATCGTTAAGACAAGCCTTCACGCAATTGCTATATTCTATACCAGCCCTTGATTTTAGCATTGGCATCCATCCAGTCAGCAGCTCCTTGGCTATGCTTTCGGGGGAGCCGGTAGGAGGTATCATGTCGTGCAATGGCTTCCATACGCCGATTTCGAATAATATTAACCCAAGGCTATAATAGTCGAAACCCGGCTCAAAACGCTCGTCGTCCTTGAGATATCTTGGGTGCAAATAGTCTCTCTCTTGTGGATTGGGATCTACACCCTCAGTAAAAGCGCTTGGCTCGTTTTTTCGGCTATACAAAATACCAATAATATACGGCTTTGTCAACGCCGACAGCGGCTGCGTGGTATCATTGAAAAACAAAATATTGGCCGTCGAAAGCCTTCTGTGTAGCCACGAAACGTTGTGGAAATTCAGAACGGTCGAGGAGAGAGCTTGCGCGAGCGAGAGCCTCGTTCTAAGATCGGGAAGGTTTTTGCGTGATTTTTTGCCTTGTAGCAGAAACCATTTAAGCGTAGATACGGTGATGGTGCGATCAGTAAGGCTCTTCGGGATGCTGTAAGCGAGCCCAAAAGCTTTGCGATCGGGCTTGTGGCAGTAACCTTTGCAGGGTAGTATACGGAAACGAGAGACCGAGGGAAGACAACGTAAAAGAGAGGCGATGGCTTGAATACGAGGTTCGATTGTATCTCGGCGAACTGGATCTTCGTATCTCTTCCATTCGATCAAACATGATTCGTCTGCGCTGTACTGAACCTTGTCGGACTCAGTTCCAGACTTGATATCATCAAGTTGAATATTGCGCCACTTTCCAACGGTGTGCGAGTCGAAAGAAAGCTTGAGGCCATCCATGGGGGCTTCTCCAGACAAGGCACGCAGCGTTATTTGCTTAGTGTCAGCCATGTGTCCTATTTCCTTGACATCGATATATTGAGACAGAAGCTGGAGGTACTCTGTGCTCTCCGCTTCCAAAAGACTGGTCTCCAGATACATGTTCGCGCTGGTCTGTATCGAATGTTCGAGAAATGCTAACAGCGAAGAGTTATGCTGTCGGAATGGTAGTATTAGACGTCGCCGTATATTTTTCGACAACGGATCAGAAGTTTCTAGTACATTCTGAAGACTCTCGAGCCTATCTAATGTTCCTTCGAAATTGTCGCATCCGGAGAGATGTTTAAGCGATACGTCTGGAGTGTGATCACTGATAAGACCCAAAGAATGCTGCCAGCCCATGAAACTCTTTTTTTCGATCAGTAGCTCGATTCCCGTCTGACCTGTCATACTCTCAAACCGCCCGAAGTTACGGGAAATCTCTTGAACAAGTGCATGAAGAGTAATAAATTGAAGTTCTGCAACAACGTCACCAGCAAGAGGTCGGTCGCCGGGATCCAGGACAAGAATTTGCCTGACCAGTTCCAGAAGCATTCTCTCGCTCGAAGAGCATTCGGGGACGAGCTCCTGCAACCAGCTATGCATCCCTCGGTTTTCGGTATCCCCACGGTGAAAATAAGAAAGGATTTCCCCGTCGTTGTTGAACTTTCTGGCTTGTTTGAAGGACTCGACGCCGTCTTTGCCTCTTCTCATGTAGGCCAGGACGTTCGCAACGATGCACCCAAATGACCATATGTCGCTCGATCGGTGAACCGTGTTACATACCTTTCCATTGAGGCTCTGGCATTCGGGGGCGATTTCGTACCCGTTTCATGTTCGATAATGAGTTTTTGAGCCGTCGGCGCCGTATTTGAACCGTGACAAACCAAAGTCAGCTAAAATAAAACGTCCGGCGTCAACCAAGACGTTCTTTGGTTTTAAATAATGGTGGCAACCGATTCGCCTGATATCAAACCCGCCTGCAGTGAACTCATGGACGCTGTGGATTGCAGAGGCAAGTCCTGTGAAAGCTATAAGAAAGCTTTCATTCCTCGCAAACAGCGATGGGCGTTCGCTCGTGAGAAGATCCCCTAAGTCACCTTCACTAGCTTTAGGAAAAAGTAAATGAATATTTTGCTCGTGGTGATAGCAAGAAAGTAGGCGTACAACGTTCGGGTGTTTAAGAAGATTAAGAAACGATAGATTTTGCACTTCCGTCTCAAAGTCATTCTCCAGCGGCGCCATTTCCTTGCGGACAAGGCTTATAACCCCCGGCGCTGCAGTAGTCCCTACTCTACTCAATCGGTGGTGTGCGTCGTTGATCTCGACATCGAAAACAACTCCAAACCCCCCCGAGGTGAGGCGAACATTCTTCTGATACGGCAAGATTGTCTGATCCTGGAAATAACGCGGAATCCGAGAATCCGAGAAATAAGGAGCGCAAAAAACCCATTGTTGGTCATGGAATAATTCGGCTTGAAGATTCGGAAGTATCGACTGTAGATACTGAATGCTAAAGGGTAATTTGTGGTCAAGAGGTGATTCTTGGAAATGATCATCTTTGACAAATTCCTCGATGAGCTTGAGATGGCCGATTAGGACAAGAATTGCGAAGACTTTTCTTGCCTTCCTAAATACTGCATCGGTTATGTCCACTACTTTCGAGTCATTGATGGTATTCTTGCAAGCTTGTATGATCTTGTCCGCTGTTAGAAGCTCAAACAGCCTCGCTTCTGGTATGAACTTTTGCTTTCTGTAATTCCTCACGCAGAGCATTAGAATGGAGTCACGAAGCACTTCCATTATGCCGGTAGCTTGCAGGCGTAGGCTTTGGAAGGATGGCAAGCAAGAAGAACTTCTGGAACTGCGCTTATCCACTTGTTGTATCCTACGAGCTCGATTTGACCGGGGCTTTGGTGATGGACTTGATCTCCTCCTACAAGATATCCGTTAGATGATATTACAATGGGCTTTCGAGTGAAGGTCACCTCTGTGAGTTTACGAGGAACGCTTATCTTCCACCTGTCGTCACAGTCCTAGTGCTACATTAGAATTGGCCAAACTCCTGTAAAGACGTGATTTGACTTGGAGACGTGGGATGAAAGCACTTACTTCTGTCTCAAAATTCTGGCCGAAGAGGCGCTGGAGCAAATCCTTGAGGTCTGCTCTGTCAATGTACCTCTGAGGCAAGGTCTGAGAAATACGGCCTGCCATTAGAATATTTTTGACAACTGCTTCGGATGGGGATCCCAAGGCGTTAATAAAAAGTGTGGTATGTTGTGATATGTGGATGGAGAGTTGTGGAAGCGCCGCGCCCTTAGGTGGAATGCTGAATAAGACCTCGAACAGCTATTATAATAAAACGGCCTCGTCAGTTCCCAGCCAGCTCCGCCAGCGGCTTTAGATAGCAGAATGGATTTCTCTTTTCTCACCGCAACTGCACGACTTCAAATCCCCCATTCGGCCTCTTTTAGGCCGCTCACCCTCCTCCGCTTGTCTAGTAGAAGCATGGACGACACCCTTGCCATCCAATAAAAATGGAGTGCGTTGTGAAAGGGAGGTGCCGCTTAGAAAGTATAAATGCCTCACTGTGGTCGGGCGTAAGCAGGCCAACAGGCCGCATAGAATATGCATGCCGACCGACAAACCGATCCACTTCTAATGGAGGGATATGTTGACTACGTGGCATGACATTCTCTACATCGCTAGTCCGATGCAGACACCTCTATGTACCTTAGCGACGGTCGGTCGAAAAAGGGTTTCCATTTCCCCATCTGTATCCGCATTACTCGGCGTCGAGACAGGATCACGTTTCCGAGATCCAGGATTCCAACACCATGTTAGCCGCAGGGACATTTAATACTACGTGCCATGACCCCTTAATATGGCGAACCAACCTCCAGTCAAACGCCTCAAAGCTCTTTGTTCCACAAGGTGGGGCCATGGAACTGGCCATGGTCCCAAGCGGGCACCAAAACTAGCTGACGGGGACTACAGGCCAAATGAAAGTAACCACTATTAGTAAAGCGTCCGAGATATGCGCGAGCATAAATGTACATATTTGTTCTAGCTAGATAATACGCCGAAAGGCTGAATATACTCTAGGTGGACGACACGAAGTCCTACCACAGAATCTAGTGAGTTGATCTCAACGAGGCTCTGAGGTACGAGATTAAGAGTCAGTGTGGTCCCACAGGAGTTCTCTTGGGGCCCATTTTGCGTGACCGTCGATACTTTTCTCGGACTCATCCAGGCCGAGCAGGTGTTCGACCCGTTTCTGGATAGGCTTGGATCATTTGGACAGAAGATTAGGGAGGAGGAGACCAAATGGCGCGGGTTCTGGGGTTCTATAACGCGCGGGGCTGCGGCTTGCTGTTATCCACACCCTCTCGTTGGTACAATTGTCGCTAAATATCAGCAACAGCCGAATTGTGTTATAATATCCATCACGTGGAAAGAAACGGACGGCCGCGCGGCGACCCCTGGTCTCTACGGCAGACTGGTATCTATCATAGGACAGGATTGCAAGATGACCGCTCTTGCTATATTCTGCTGCAGCCAACCGAGTGTACTCGTCGGAAGCTCGATGCTGCCTTACGTAGTCCAGACGATTACGCCGCCGGTATAGTCCAAACTCTCGTACGAACACACGGTGCCATACTACTTTCTATGGCTGAAAATTGGCCGGACTATATACGAGACCTAAGCGCACAATTAGATGAGCTCGTATGCGCAGTACCTCTCTGCGAGATAAGTCTTGTAGCTAACATTTTGTTAAGGATGAAAAGGCATGTTTTTCACGTGTTGAGAGAGAGTGCCAAGACGATTATACGATAGCTTTCTCCGACTGCCAGCGCGTACATCGGCTTAAAGAGAAGCTACGCCAGTGCAGATTCGCTTTGAATTCTTGCATCGACGTCTCACGACGGTGTAGTGATCACTGCAACGCGTTAGTCTCAAGTAAAGACCCCGGTCTCAAGACGTGCGGCGACCTTGAAATGTACGCTACTTTCGTGGAGCAACAATGGAGGGTCGTCACCGATATGCTGAACCGATCCTCGGGGACTGCTGAATTGGTTCGGACTCTAAGACATTCTTCACTAATCAATAAGCTAACAGACGATATTTAACTTAGTTATCAAGCATCGTCAAGTTTCGAAACGATGAAACGGTGCAGGCAACAGATCAAGCGATACGGACCAGTCTTGTGGCCCTGCAGTCCATTGCCGCGCAAAACCATCAGGAGAACATGATACTCTCAACGGTAGCTCAGCAGGGCCACGATGATTCTCGGACGCTTAAAGTCCTTACAACCATCGCCACAATGTATCTTCCGGCATCTCTAGTTGCCGTAAGTAATCGTGAGTGCATCTATTTGTTGATAGCTAACTAGTCAAGACCATCTTCAGCTCGAACCTAATATACACGAAGCCTGTCTTCAGTAACAACGAAGCAACACATTTCGTGATAGCATCGCAATTCTGGATTTTTATAGTCATTACAATTTCCCTTATGGTTCTTACTCTCGCTGCTGCGGGCCTACTACAGAGGAAATTGAGAATGCCTCGGTGTTGAAGACTTGCTTGTTGAATGCTGCACTGTCATCAAGTCTTATTGATAACAAGTAGCAGCGCGGAACGTGAAGGAGGTGAAGCGGAAAGATGGGATTATATGGGCTTTTACTTTCTAGAATTTGCGTAGGTAATCGTCGATTGTACTGATGTTATATACCGCCCTATACCTCATTGGGCCTAGCTTTAGAGTATACGTACTTGTAGCGAGCTCCTACATCAAGTGTACAAGCCGTTCACACACTCAACACAATCGGATCTTGATGCGGTATACGACTTCATCCGGCAATCTTTGAGTCATTGGAAATTCGTGGTGGGTCATGAAAAGCGCAGAATTGTGTATGAGCGAAATTTGGTGAGGTGTGATTTTCGCATTTCGGATGAATATGACGATGTTTATTTATGGTGGACGAAAAGCGAATCATTGCCTCAGGACCTCAGACGTGTAAGGGCCAAGCCCGTCCGGGTCAGCTACCCTCTGGATCACTGCGCAGCCTACGGGTTACACGTCTGAGTTGTCTCAGGACCTCAGACGTGTCTCTGCAACTTCGCCCCTTCGAGTTAGCTGTCTTGCTTACTACGTAAGTTGCATTTACACGTCTGAGTGCAAAATCTTGTATTTTTACCAGATACACCTTAGTTACATGATGTTTAACCCTTTTTTCATCTTCTTTTTAAATAAAATAAGCTAGGTCTATTTTATTGCACGAGCTGTTTCTTTAATTAATCTCAGTTAGATTTTTTACTATAAGTTTAAAATCTGACGGTTTAAAAAAAAAAGCTTGCATGAACAGGGCGAGGAGCAAGGGAGCAAGGAAGGCGCAGCACAAGGGAGCCTGATTTATCTATGACAACATTCGTCAACACTATTCCGCTGCCGAGACTCAGGACCTCACTACAGGCTTGTGGTTTAAGCAGCGTCCTTTGACAAAATTGTTAAGGGTGTTACAGCCATGCTATGCAACACTGCACGGAAATACACCCTTCTTATTCGGCTTAGCTCTCCATTCTACCAAGGTAGATCTTACCTCGCTACTCCAAGCAGCCTTTCAGTTCTTTGGCTTTTGGTCCTAGTCAATACGATACCCCTACGACCTGCTCTAGGATGGTCCTAGAAGAAGTCGACATACATAAGTCGGAACGGAGCCATAAAGGTAAAATGATACTCTTCAGATAATTCGGTCCTCGAACATCTTATAAAAGGGCCCTAAGCCTATATACACTCGGAGAACACATAATCTCTGCCTTCTTTACCTGGAGTCGATACTGTAAGTTATATAGAGCTCCGAAATCCCTTAAAAGTTCTATATTACGCGGGCAGGAACCGGAAACAAGCGGTAAGACGCGAGGCTCTCTGTAGGATCGAAAGCAGGATCAATCAACGTATTACTCCTTGCTAGTGAGTGTTGTATAATCGAAAGGCCTGTGCGTCTTTTCTTACATGATAGCATCTACCCAAATCTCTATATCAGAAGGCGATAGTCCATCTGATGGTCATTGGTTTCTTATCTGAGCATCCCTTAGTCTCTTGGTCTTTCTAGGGCGCCATGCGACGCTCCGAGCTTGCTGTATTGATCTGATTTACTTCGGGTCCCTTGACTCTCGTTTGGTTATTTCATACTCGGACATTCAATCAGATAAATATTGAGTATCCTACTATCCTCATCTTGACCAGAACATGATTGCATTATCGAAATCCGAGTCTTCAAGCTGTTCCAAAATCTTCGAGCTGTGCGGCCGTACTCGTTTGAATAGCTTAAACGCTCGAAGGAGGTCTGCTTCGGATTCTGGTTTGCGATTCATCATTTTCAATAACTTGGCTCTTCTAAAACTTGACCCTTGCTTTTTCGGGTATGAAGTGTTCGGGGTCGCCAAAGATCTTTAGGGCCTGATCCAAGAGACTCCTGGCACAAAGACGTCGTAGTCAGTGTCCGCTGTGGCGTATAAATTGAGGTGAGGAACCAAGCTTACAATGCGGAATCGAACTGGAGTAATCGGACATAATGGTCAGACACTTTCACACACCTGTCGCCCGTTCTATGATGGTTGTTGCCCACTGTAGACTTGTAGTGGAGCAAACATCGCTGGTGTAGTGCAAAGCTCTCATCCACTAGGCCCCGAGCTGCTTCGACGCTACCGTAGCCGAGGAGAAGCTTGCCGGTACTGACAAGGAACCGCAATCAGTCGTAATTCTAGATTATACTATAAAGAAAATTGACCAACAGACTCACACAAATGATGTCTCATCATTCAGACCATACTCTTTCTCACGATCGACCAGGGCGTCTTGAAAGGTTGATGCAGCGTCTTCGAAACGGCCCTCAAGCCAGTATGCAAAGGCAAGGTTAATCAAGGGCATCGAGATTGATATTCTGGTTGCACCCTCAAGCGCACCTAGCGGATCAATCGACTTCTTAAAGCATTCTCCAGCGTCTAGAGGGGTATCGTTCTGCAAGTATGCACAACCAAGCTCGTTCCATGCTACACCCAGGCTTTGGTCCTTTCCGCGAGGCTGGTCCCCAACTTGTTCGCGTAACATCTGGATAAAGGTATTATAACTGGAGAGAGACAGCTTAGGCTGATTAGTGTGTAGGCTCAGCTCGCCTCGATGGTGATGGAACCGACGAAGTAGATTTTCGAACTGGTCATTAAGACTGGACTCTCCTGCTGGAAGAGGGACTCGAGTCTTCTGAAGCCGTGTGCAGATTGACTGAGCCATATTTAGGAATGGAACAGTATCGGAAAAACTCAAAGAAAGGATACTGAATCTAAGTTCTGTGTTAGCAGAGTCTGTTGAAATGGTAAGCAGGCGTACACAGACCTGGCCAAATCAAGTAAAAGTTTGGGAGGCTCTATAGTAGCTTGAGA
>JAABUK010008164.1_pt1 | contig 14789 bp, 13 predicted proteins | sample 5559141 | NCBI WGS metagenome assembly JAABUK01 (sample SAMN10711869, study PRJNA513367) | rock metagenome | isolation source: Antarctica rocks | place: Antarctica: Victoria Land, Pudding Butte nord | collected 2016-01-03
GTGGGTGGGTGAGTGTACGAGTGAGAGTATGTGTGGGTGAGTGAGTGGGTGAGTAAGTGAGTGAGTGGGTGGGTGAGTGAGTGAGTGGGTGGGTGGGTGAGTGAGTGAGTGAGTGAGTGAGTGGGTGGGTGAGTGAGTGAGTGAGTGAGTGAGTGAGTGAGTGAGTGAGCAGGTGGGTGTGTGAGTGGGAGGGTACATATGTGAAAGAAAAAGAGAGTGAGTGAGAGAATGAGTAAGAGAGTGAGTGAGAGAATGAGTAAGAGAGTGAGTGAGAGAATAAGTGCGCGGTTGCATGGGCCAAAAAGGACAGGCAGCTGGGCATCAGCAATACGCAAGTCAGCTGATGTGAGCATATGGCAATGCAACATGACGCAGTGCAGAACAGCAGTTGCTGTGAAATTGATGCAAATATATACAAAATGTGTGAGTTGACATGAGACCTGAGAACACAGATGATGACAGACCGGCCTGCAGAGTACATTGCCGCCCGCAGCCAAACTATGGCTTAACAACATTATGACACACCCGTCTTGATCACACCTGGCAGCCACACGTTATCACCAAATGCTTGCAAACTCAGCACAAAAACTCAATACAAAATTTCACTGACTGCAGTTCTTACCTGAGCGTTCCTGAGGGCTGCTTGAAGCTCCTGGATAGCTTCTTTGCTGTGCTGCAGGTGAGCCTCAGCCTCCTGCTGAGAGGAGCTCAGCTGAGCTGACTCACCCATCAGCTTCTTCACCTCAGCATCTGCATTACCTGTAGAACCCAGCAAGTGCTGCTGAACTTCATAATAGTTACAGAGCAATCAAGGCAGAGTTGCGAATGAAGTCAACAAAAGGCTTTGCTGAAATATTTGTGGAAGTTGTGTTGACTGGAATATTTGCTGCTGGTGACAAACCAGCTTCATGCAAACAGATTGTCTAAGCGAACAACACATCAGACAGTCTGATGGCATGACGCTGTTATGTCAGCAGCAGCAAACGTCCCAGTCAGCAGAACTTCCCCAGACCATTTCAGCAGAGGCTGCAAACTCCTAACATAAACCACCATTGCAAATGCTCTTGAGCAAGAAAAGGTTCAATCAGAGGTCCAGGGGCCGAGCTAAGCCGCCCCTTTCTTGAGCTAAGCTGCCCCTTTCTTGTTGGTGGCTAGGTCTGCCTTGACAAAGCACATGCGCCTGCAGAGAAGCTCTAACACTTGTGGTCCCAGTCCCAGCCCCAGGCCCAGTCCCAAGCCCGAGTCCCAAGCCCAGTCCCAGCCCCAGTCCCAGGGACAACAGCAGCGAACATGACAACATTTGGCAGCTGACCTGTTGCCCTCATCACCCCCAGGGCTTCCTCCCTAGCCCTGGCCAGGTCAGTCCCCATCCTCCTCTTTGTCTCCTCGAGCTCAGCCCTCAGCGACTCAACCTCACCCTCCAGAGCCGAGACATCTCTGTGGGGTGCACCCCCCGAGGCAAAGGGCTGTGAGTGCAGGGGGGTGCTACAGGTTTGGCTGATGTTGTGCTGTGATGACAGGATGTCTGTGTCAGGGTCTGGGGACCGGGGGGTGCTGGCATGGGATCTGAAGGAATCTGTGTTCAGTATTTGGCGAGACATGGAGAGCTGCCTTCTGTGGGGTCTGCCAGTCTTGACATCTGATAGCAGCTGCATACAGTAGGGATGCTCTGTCAGTAGCCGCGTTAGATTTCTTGAGTTATTGCAACAAGAATCATGATGAAAATGAAGACGGCGACCTGATTATTAGTAACAACAAAACAAACGATGATAGTGATGATGATGATGATGATCATGATCATGTTTGCTTATTTCGGCAAACCCTAGGTGTGTGTGTATGTGTGGCAAAAGTCTTGTCTGGCCATACTGGCTTGTTACTTTGATGGTAGTGCATTAGTCATCACCAAGAGTCTGTGCCAAGGTGCTGGCAAGATCAAGAGGGCTGCCTGTGCGTGAATGGTGAATGAGAGACAAAACCAGGCTGCATGTTCACATGTGCATTGGGAATGTGGAATGTGGTTTTGTGGCTGTCTGCATTGAGCTTCACCTTTGAGGTCAACCCTTGAGGGTAGCAGTAGGTTGCATTCAGGTGGGAGCAATAAGACTAGACACAGCTGCTGCACACATGTGGCTTAGCTGTTTGTAGCTCAGGTCAAAGCCGAGGTTGAATCCTGGTGGTTTGCAAGGCCGCCCTGCTGCAAATGCATTTGCACAGAAACATGCATTTGCAAAGTCAACGTGTTTGCAAACAAACATGCATTTGCACACACACATGCATTGAGTGGTCAGCTGCCTTTGTTTCAACCCTACCTTGCTGATAGTGTCTTCTAGCTCAGCCTTACTCGCCTGAGAGGCTTGTAGCTGGGCGCTGACAATTTCTAGCTCATGACTCAGCTCAGCATGCTCAAACTCACTGAAGATGGCTTGCTCGCGAGCACGAGCTAGCTCATCATCCAGAACGCGAGTCTCACTTTGAAGCTTGTCCAGCGCCTGCCTGAGCAGCTGCATCTCAGCAGCTGCAAGCTCTGCATAGACACACAGGCTAGATATAGTGTACAGGCTAGATATAGAGTACAGGCACAGAGGATGTAAAAAACACAGATGCATGGAGACATTCTCGTAAGCACTCCTGGGCACATGCATACAAAGCTGTGGGGAAATCTGCAATATGATGGCTGCAATTTGCAGTTAAGACTCAAATGCAGTCAGAGAGCCGCACATGACTCCCAGAGCTAACCAAAGCTTTCCCAAGGAACCATACTGTTGTGAGAACATGCAGCCTCACTAAATGTGAGCCACCACAACACAAAGCAGTGTTGACTTTTCAAGTGACCAGAGGTCGTAGAGGCACAGCAGAGCATTACCTGTCTGTTCACTGCTTTCAGTATCTGGCAAGCTGGGTGGCGCATGCCGCTGGCTCAGTGCAATATCATGCATGTCCTCTCTGATGTGCTCCAGCTGCAGCTTTGCATCTGACAGCTGTGCATTCTTCCTGGTCACACGAGCTCTCAGAGCTTCAATCTGGTGGTCTGCGGTCTGCAGTGCTTGCTCAATTTGCCTGTGAGCCTCCTGGATGTGGCCAGAAGGGGCCTCTGCACATACGTGAGATATGCATGTCATGTGTATGCATAAGCACATGGATACATGGAGTGACACATGATTGTCAGACATCCAGATCACTCCAAGTAGTTATAGGTAAGCATGAGTACATATGAATAAAGTAATGCAGGTAATGATTGTGAAAAGGTTATATATGTAGGCTTGGCAGGTGGTACACATCTATGAACAAACCTGCAAGATTCAACAACCTAAGGACAGAGCCCATATGCATGGGTGCAACTGAGAAGCAGCACAGCCTAGTATTTAGCTTTGCAAGGGTCCCACGCACCTTTCTGCTTGTTGGACAACTGTGGCTGAGGTGAAAGCTGTCTTGGGTGGCCGTCCAATTGGGGTGACACCTGTCTCGGGTGGCCGTCCAATTCTGTGCTGAAATGACTGTTCTCCTTTGTGCTGAACTGGCCATTGCCACTGCCATTGGCAGCCACCCACCCATTCTCACGCAAGCTGAAAGGAGGTTTTCCATTGGCAGCGAAAGGCACATTGCCATTCGTGCTTGACTGGCCATGCCTATAGGTAGTGGGCCTGCTGGGGGCCTTCACAGGATGCCAGTCATTGCCATTGGCACTTGGTGGCTGCAGACTGGCATGAGAAAAGTCTTGTTCAAGCTTGCGTGGAGAGGCTTCAACCATCCATGAGTCATGAGGCTGTGCCAGAGGGGCGTTGCCATGCAGCCCTGCCGCGGTGCTGTTGGCCAGCCTAGCGTGCAGGTGCAACACGTCCTGCACAAATGTCAAGGCAAATTTTGATGCATTTCGAGATGTCACCACCAACCAGGGTTTGAGGCACCATTTAGGGTTTGAGACATCTGTTGGGGTTTGATGCACCAATTTGCCACCAATTGCAGCATAGGCCATGTTGTGAAACATCATTCACGGCAAACAACATGTGGTGAGACTTGATCTGTCATGGTAGCTTACATGTGGCAAGAACGTAGGGCGCTATGCACAGGCCCACAAATGAGTAACATATGAAGAGGTCACAAAGGGCCTCATTGCAATCATACAACAGATAGGTCGCTAGCAGCAAATGCTTCAGCTTGGAAGGCACACTTGCTAGAGCAAGGTGGGCTGCAAGCAGTTTCGGCAATTTGTGATTGCAAGTTGGCTGCAAGCAGTTTTGGCAACATGATTGCAAGTCAACTCACAGACACACATGCACTTGTTGCACAGCCCTGCCATACAAGGAAGCATGCAGGGGCCTGTCATGTGACTTGCCTGATACTTTGCTGCTGGGGTTGCAGTGCCATCAGGCGGCACCTGCAGAGAACTTCTTGGAGATCCACTGGGAGTCAGTGTTCCTGATGCCATGTGGTTGCTGGCTGCTCGTGCTGCCTGTCCAGCAACAGTACCTGCAAGGCAGACACCTGCCCATTGATGTCAGCTGAAAGGCAGATACCTGCCCATTGAAACTGCCTGTAAGGCATGCACCTGGCGTACCCGCCTTGGCAGCAAACAGTTGCACTTATGTGGCATGGTATGCAAATTGTCAGCATCTGAAATGCTGCCTTGCAGCAACACCACAGCAAATCAAGATCTGGCTGGTTGCCTGTGCTTGGTGCTTATCAAGAGGTGAACCTTTGGGAGTGCAATGAAGCTAATACTGTTTTGTGGTGTGTGCCAATAGCTGTGCTGATGCAGTTGCAATAGACATGACTCAACTCTTATCGTTGTGTCACAGGTATGTTGTACGAATGCCATCACCTACAAGTTGTCTCATTCCACTTTGCATGTAGGTATGTATGATGACAACACTTTAGACTGAGAATGATAGTGCAACATAAGATGCACATTGCGTGAACCATGCAGAAGTCAGGCACGTCAATGGCTCAGGTGGCTCCAAAATCACAGAATGACTGCTGTGCTGTGCTCAGACCTTACCTGAGAGTTGATTGTCATGCATGAAGTCTTTGCTGCTGCCTGATGGCATCTGTCCATTTGGCCTCATAGCAGTGTCCAGATCCCCAGATAGCAGTGCCGAGCTCATTGCTTTTGTGGCATACTGAGCAAAGGGAGTTGCCATCTGCTGCGAACGGGGTGAAGGCCCTTTCACGGGTTCCAAAGGGAAAGCAGGTGAAGGCCCTTTCGTAGCTGGCAATGGTGGAGGGCCAGTGAAAGGACTCATATTGCTCTGGACTGAACCTTCAGGCGCCGGCTCCAGCGTGGTGTTGGTATCGGCTGGCTTGACATTCCTGCGCTGAGCTGCCTGCCTGAAGTGCTGTTTGGGGGTGGAGGGTGTTGATGGGGGCCTTCCCTCCCAAGGATGTCTGAATCGTGTGCGTAAAGCCTCACCTGCTGTTCTGGGCCGTTCTGGCAATTTGCTGCTTTGACCATCATCGACAGTGAACCAGTCAGCGCTTGGTGCGCTGGCCAAAATGGGATTGTCATCCAGTTCAAGTCCCCCAGAGCGCATGATATCAAAGTCATTGTAGGACTTGTATATGCTTGGTGCAACACGCTGTGGCTGAGGGGAGCTGAAGCTGACTTCTTGAGAGCCACCTGTGGGGATGGACATGCTGGGAAACTTGGTGGTCGATCTGTATGGTGAAGACAGCTTGCCAGATTTAGAGCTATAGGGTGGTAGGGAGGTTGTTGCCTCGCTGTTGTGTTCCCTGTTTGGGGTGATTGGTAGCTGTTGTTCATCTGGGAGCTGTGGTTCAGGCTCATGGATGATGCCATCAACAGAATCAGTGCTGAAGCTAACTGTCTCAGCCTGTATGTGGTCCTGCTGGACAGTGCTGTTGAGGTGCTGCTGATTTGGCTGAGAGTGGTGCTGTTGGAAGTCAGAAAAAGTGGGATTCATGCTGCCAGCTGGAGCTGGTAAGCTTTTGCGAGAAACAGACGGCCAACCAGTAGAAGAGGCCGATTGATGGTAGTTGCTCTCCCTTTGTTTGTCCTTCTTGGAAGACAAGCGCCTGAAAAAGCTCTTCATGCCTCGTATCGTCCGAGAAAAGCGTCAACTTGCGGTTAGAGCCGGCCTCAACAAGCTGCAAGAAAACGCGCTCACTCACAAAAACGAGCTAGCGCATATGTTTAGGTTGTGCGGGGCACGTTGCTGCAGACGCCAAATTCAAACAGGGGAAAGATCCTGCCCGCTACCTTTTAGGTTGCACGCAGGACCATCGTACGGGGTGCTATGACGCAATCGCAGCTGCACACCTCAAACCTGTAATATCTTTCCGCCCAGTGATGTCCAAGACCAGCCAAGGCAGATCGCGGGGGGACGTAGATCGTCCGACTCGTACTCGGCAAGCCCGAAAGTATCGGGACTCTAGTAACGATTGATAGGATAGATTTAATAGTCAAAGACGCGCGGTCGATGACAAACTATCTGCTTGCGGCGTCGGAGCAGCTGGAACCTCGCACCAAGCTTATCGAGGGGAATAGAGGTGGCTTGCGACCTATTTGCCAGGCAGGCATTTGCGTCCGAATATGAAACGGCGCACTGTTGACATGGCAGTCATAGTGGTGAGTGCATCGGATTCACACCCTACATAGACGGGGGTTATGTGCAAAGCTGTCAGATCACGCGAGAATCTTGTTCACACACAGCACGCGATGATGCAGCTGGCCAAGACATCCCGTCACACAGTGTCACCAGCCAATCCTCAACGAGACGTCATCACACTCAAACCGAGCCGTCGTCGCGTCGTCATACAAGCCAAGGCAGCAGTGAAAGACCAGCTTGACGCCTACGAAAAGGCTTTTCACAACAGGAAACAAAGGAAGATCATGCTTGACCATGCATTTCAATTGGAGGCCATCACAGCAAGCTTGAAACACTTGGAGAAACGTGATGTGTTATCTGCCGACTTGAAGCTGTGGGTGACAATCAGCAGGATCTTGACAAGAAAATAGATGACAACCAACGGAGTTTTGACAGAAAAATAGATGACCTTGACAGGAAAATTGATGACAACCAACGGAATTTTGACAGAAAGATAGATGACCTTGACAGGAAAATTGATGACAACCTGAAGAACTTCAGGAACGAGTTGAACCTGAGATTCATCCCACTCCTCCTTATCCTGCCACTCACCGTAGATCCCAACGGGCCTGTGGGCAAGTTTATGTCTGGGTGGTTAGCTAAGGCTCTTCAAATATACCATGTTTCGGAGTGGTCGTTGTAGGCGACACCCTCGCGTAAGCAATTGCACATAGGCTACTACACAGTTCGCCTGGTTTGAGCCTCATTCCTGGTCACGCTTGCAAAGTGCTGGAAGCTTGGGGAAGGCACTTGACAAGCATTGATGGCTGCATCGGTGCTGACTGGGCATTGGTACAGCAAAGGAGTGTTCAACTGACTCTTATGACTCCTTTGTGCAGGGTGTATGCCTTGTTTGTGACCAACAGGGTATGCGCTGAGCCTCTGACCGATGCAGTCCGCTTTAACAATCTCTTACATGCCAAAAAAAAAAGTCGAGGCCACAGCACGCCTGCTGAAGAGTCTGGCGCTAGGTACCAACAAGCTTTACTCTGAGATGCAGCTGTTGAGAAAGCAAGAAAATCCATTGCAGCGCTCTGACAGGCTGACAAGGGGGGTACCGAACCCGCTGCATGACATGCTGAGGTGAGTGCTTTCGCTTCTTGTTTGCACCTGTCATTTTCCATTGTGACAGCATGCTCTTTGCTGATAGACAGCATGGGATGCAAGTGGCACAAAATATATCATGCTTCTTGAGGGCGTTGATTCTGTTACAAACAGACCCTTGTGCTTTGATTTTTTCCTTCATGCTCCATACATGTTGGCCTGATGTTTGCGCAGCTCAGCAAGGATCGAGAGCCTTGCAGTGGCTTCCTCATTCTCTGGATGCAAGCACACTTGGCCGGTCTTGATGTTTTACTGCAGCTGTGCCAGTTTTTTTGGTGCCACGCACATAAAGGTCATTGGTCGTAAGCAGGTCTACGGCTTTGTGGACCTCAGCTGCTCCAAGCCAGACAAGGCTGCTGTCAACTTGGCAGGTTCTGAGTAATTCGCCTGCAGAAATGTGTATGTAGACAATTCTGATACATGACAAGCTGTAACATTTACATGGGGAACTGTAACATAACAGTGTCTTGCAAAACTCCCCCTTCTGAGTTTGGATTTTTAGTGTAGGATTGAGGTTTCTGAATTCAAATGAACAGTTCAGGATTGAGAAGAACTTCAGCAAATCCCACGCACTAGTAAAGAAACAACATGTCAACACAGCAGGATCTGAATATGAACCGGCGCACTGTTGAGCTTTCGACTGTCGTTACCGATTGTCAATGCCGTATTGTCGTCAAACGCGCCTGTTAACAACGTTAAATTGCTTCACTTGGTTGCAGTCCGTGTCAGCGGGTTCAGACTGAGGCTTCATCCCGTACTTCTCCTTTTGATGGGATCAGCAAATAGGTTTTCACATCCGCACCCACGCTTCAACCGTGATGTCTTCCGACGCTAGAGAGTACAGTGAGCACAGTTTTTTGCATTCTATGAAAATCATATGCGCTGGATCGTATTGTGAAGCGACAGGTACGAGACACGGTGCGACCTGTTGCGGGAAAGCAGGAGGCCTTGTCTGCAGTCAGCAGTGCTCAGAAACCTTTCGCACCGCAGTCTGCTAGGACGTTAGCTATTTGCGGCTGAACCAACATGGATGAAGATTCTGACTGGGGAAGCTGGGGGCTTGACCCTGCGGCTACAAGAATCCAACAAGTGAGCAACAGTCATGTTGTATCACTCCAATCTCGTGTCTTCAAGACGTCACACATGACATGTTAATCATGCTTTGGTAGCGATTGTGTGCGGCATGGCACGCATCGATTGTTTAGCAAATAATGACAACTTGCTTTGTGTTTTGCATGCAGCAACAACAGCAGCAGCAGCAGCAGTCCAGTGCAAGGCCTGGAACCCTTCATGCAGCTACCTCTGGCACGGCCACATCAAATGGTGCAGCAGCTGCCCACCCAACATGCAGCAATGGAAATGTCAAGTCAGCGCCCAGAAAATCGACAAGCAGGCAGAGCTCCATTACTAGATTGAGCACCATCACAAGTCAGCAATCACCGCCAGCTGACACATCTGCAGATGCTCACATTCAGAAGCTGCCACTCAGACAGACTTCGGTTTCATCACAAGGCAGCCCTTCTGCCGTAGATGACTGGCAAAGCCTGCTGGCAGACACCACTGCTGCTCCCATCAAGGTCCAGGCATCAAAGGCAAGGCCCACCCTTGGACCCCCAAAGCTTCAGGGTGGTGTCAGCAGTCGTCCAAGCAGTACTACTGGCAAGACCACATCAGGTCCCACACCGATGACTGTTACAGCATCTCCAGCTAGTCAGTCTGCACCGTCACATTCGTCTGTTTCAGCAGGCCGTACTGATGCTGCTGGGACGACAGCTGCTGGTGACATTTCCGAGATCGCAACAGCAGGGCCCAAGACTAGCAGCAGAGTAGCTAACAAGGCAGCAGATCTCCCATCTGACAGCCAGAGAGCAATCTCCTCGCGGTCAGTCTCAGCAGGTGCGAATGCCAAATCAGGGGCAGAGATCAGTAGCACAACTCTTGTTGCAGACGCAGCAGGTCATTCAGCTGGAGTTGGCCCTGATGACCTGAAACCACTTGCTCCATCTATCAGCCACAAGGTAGCAGCCAAGCCTCTGGGGGCAGCTCCTCCCACAGATGCAAAAGGCTTGCCCTCTGGCAGTAGGCCTGCAAGGCAGAGGCTGGGCCTTTTTGGGGCTTTGCCCAAAGCCATGCCAGGAGCAGCAGCAAGCAAGGCAGACCTAGCTGCCGAGGCATCACCAGCAATGTCAGGCAGAGCAAGCACCAGCTCAGCTTCAAGCGCTGCATCGGAGCGCTACTCTAAGTTTATGGCAGGACTACCTGGGAGGGGTCAGCTTCCTGCGAGGGGTGGGCTTTCTGAGAGGGGTCAGCAGCCCAGGGGAGACAGGACAGCTGCTGCCCAGACACCAGAGGAAGGCACCAGCAGCAGCCCAAGCAAAGCTGAGACTTCACCACCGGATGCTTCTCACTCAGCTGTGCCAGGGCAAGGGCCTTCGCCATCTGTCAAGGCTGCAGATGTAAGCTTGCCAAAGGCTGCAGGCATTTCATCTGCGCCTGAAGGGTTACGCCAAGCCACAGCTGCAGAAGGAGCCCCATCTGCTAATACAGCAGCTGCACCAGCAGCTCTGTCAGCAGCATCAACTCCAAAAGCAAACATACCATCAGCTCCGTCAGCAGCAGCAGCAGCAGCACCAGTATCAGTATCAGCAGCAGCAGCAGCTGCTGAGCCCATGACAGCCACAGGAGCATCAGCATCAGCAGGGTCATCAACAGCAGCATATTCACGTACACCAGCATCACAAACGGCAGCTACAGAGCCGAAGCTCAGGCCAAGCTCACAACCTGCTGATGGTGCAAAGCCTTCACGGCAGGCTGACGTCAGGCCAACCACCTCCAGGAGAGCTGCAGCTGATGCTGCTGCTGCTGCTGCTGTTAGCCCTGCTGCTGCTGATAGCCCTGCTGCTGCTGATAGCCCTGCTGCTGATATCAACACAGCTCCTGCCAAGCCCAATGAGTCCTACCAGCAGCAGTCACCCTCCGTGTTCTCAGACTCCTCTTTAGGGGCTGACAGCGTGGCCACACCAGATATGGATGCACCAATCGCAACCACTAGCACATCCACAGCAGTCGGGGATACCACAGATGCAATCCCCAGCCATTTCACTGGGGAGTCCACAGCTGCCGCAGCTATACCTTTTGCCTCCTTTGGGCCATCATCACAAGCTGATGATGACACTGATGACTTCTTTGCTGTTGCTAGTGACACACCACCAAATGTCCCTGCTTCCAGACCACCCTCATCAACAGCTGCTGCTGAGCTGCCACAGCATCCGCCGAGAGCTGCTGCCGTGGACCCCTTGCCAACATTGTCTGCTCCACCAAATGCCTCACGCAGTGGAATCCAGCCACAGAAGCAGCTTGACGCTGTAGGTCCTGGTAAACCCAATGCAGGTGCAGTCAGACAGCCACAGAGAGCAGCGCTGCCAGCAAGGCACAAAGCCTCCACTGATGCTGCTGCTCTCCAGCCACCTTTCTTGCAGCACGCCACAGCTGCTGCACCGCCTGCCTTTGTGTCTGATCATCATGCACAAGCACCTGCAGCTTCCTCTGCAGCTTCAGGGGGAAGTCCTGTACCTGCCACCGGCACTGCTCCTGCAGCTTCCTCTGCAGCTTCAGGGAAAAGTCCTGTACCTGCCACCGGCGCTGCTCCTGCAGCCGCAGCTGTAGCTGCCAAGCTGAGCAACAAAGCTGATGTGTCGCTTCCTCCTTCCTTGGCTGCCAGTGATAGGACCATGCCCACAGCTGTGGACTCAGTTGCCAATTTTCAGGCTGAACCTGCCTTCTCTGCTGCTGGTCGAGCTCTATCATATGGCGGCACTGAAGAAACACAAGTCATACCTTTGGATGCGGAAAAGGAAGAGGAAAAAGCAGAGCAGCAATGTGGATTTGTTCCCATTCCATTTGGCGGCTCTTCAAATAGGCCAAGTTTTGCTGCCACAGCTGTGGCTGCTCCATTTGGCAGCCATATGGACCTGGACAGCATGGACGACTCATTCTTTGACAGCATTGGGACAGGTATTTACACCTCATGTGATGTGCACCTACGACAGGTGAAATGTATAACACACAATCATGGGTGGTAGTTCAGATGCCATCTGCCTTTTGTCTAGCTTTTGGTATGCACTCATGCTAGACTGCATGGGGGCTGTCACATAAGACTTTGAAACAGTCTCAGCTACCCTCACTTCCACCATACGTCTGAGGACTGTTAGCATTGTCATCTGTGTTGCTCTCATCATCATCATTGCTCTCATGACGGCAAACTTACCTTGCAAATTCAAATGGCCATATTCACATTGAAATTGAACACATTGCAGGCGAACCTGTAGCTGTGGCGCCGCTGGCTGAGTTACAGTCTCAATCAGGCCTCATATCTCCACATCCCACAGGGCCGACCCCTTCCCCTTCCTACTCTCAGCAGCTGCAGGTGAGCTGTCCAAGTCTGCGTGCGCGCATGTGTGTGTGTGTGTGTGTGTGTGTGTGTGTGTGTGTGTGTGTGTGTGTGTGTGTGTGTGTGTGAGTGTGTGTGTGTGTGTGTGTGTCTGTGTGTGTCTGTGTGTGTCTGTGTGTCTGTGTGTCTGTGTGTCTGTGTGTGTCTGTGTGTGTGTGTGTGTGTGTGTGTCTGTGTGTGTGTGTGTGTGTGTGTGTGTGCGCCTGACAGTCACATGCAATGGAGGCCAAATCTGACTTTCATAGCCTGCATGGCTGACATCAACCTGGCCATGCTTTGATCTTGTGTCATTGGACGCTGTATATACACGTCAGTCTATATCTGTCTGCTGCTGCTGCTGTTCTGCGGCTGTTCTGTCTGTGCTTTGTCTGTCTATTGCGCGCAAACATACTCTGTGCAGAAACCACTGCATCAATGTTGGACAAGGCCAGCACAAGCAATGACTCATGCATGATCAATGACTCATGCAATATTTGTCATGCATGCGCTCTGCAGGCTGCAACTGAGCTCTCTGTACCAGCTTCAGCAGCAGCTTCACCAGTGAGTCATAGGGATAGTGGAGGCGCCCACATGTCACAGGAACTGCCCTCCTTCCATGACTGGGGCCAAACAGGGAACTTGCCCTCTGCCCCTGTCTCATCTGCTGCTGTCACATCCACCACCATCACCTCATATCCTCAGCCACAAGCTGCTGACTCAGCACCTCAGCTTCCAGCTCAACTTCCAGGCCAGCCTCAGCAGCAGCTTCCTGAAGCAGCAGAGGCGCTGTCTGATGGGCTGAGTCAGCAGGAAGGGGTGCAAGATGAGCTGATGGCCTTGCAATCAGAGGCTGCACAACAAGCGGCTGTCGCACTGGATCTGCCAGAAGACTTTGGTGACAGGCAACAAGGTATGCTGCCGCTAGAGTGCCTGTTTCAGATGTCACCGGTCCTGATTCCAGACTTAGTCACCATGTCAAGGATTGTTGCTGAAAATCGCTGCAAACTGCATTTGCTGTATGGTGATATATTGTTGTATTGAAAACTGCTTTGGGAGATGCTGTGTCGAAAGCTTGCAGTGCATGTGACTGTTTTATGCTGTGATACAGCTGCAGTCAACCAGCGTGACTTCTGTGGTCAGGAAGGACTCTCTCTGATTCAAGCAATCCAGACAGACAAGCTTTGCTTTGCTCCATGTGGGGCAACACCTGCCACTGCGTTTCATTATAAACCTGATACATCTCCTCACACTCGTGTATCTAAATGGAGGATGGTGCTTTCACGGCACACCACTGCTGGTTTGCATTGATTATGCATGCATTACTTGATACATGCTACCCAGGGCAAGTTGGAATGTGCCAAAACTGTCTTCAGATCTGACTGACTCCTGAATGTTTTGGAAAGTCTCTGAGTTTGATTCCCTGGGGCCTTGTTGGTACTCAAATGATGCACTATACTGAATTTTGTGTCATCTTCTCACCATGTGGAAATCCATGTTGTTAGGCAAAATGTATCTTGCAAAATGCTTTGAAAGTTGGCAGTGACTTAGACACTTGTTGTGATGAGGCTGTTTGCTGCTGTTCAGGCGACAGTCCTCAAAGGCAGGCATTCAGTATCCCCTTCAGCGGTCAGTCAGACCCCTTTGCAGAGGAAGAAGATGACCTGTTTGGGGCTGGTCCCAGCCATGAGCCAGGGCCCTTTGGTGTAGCAGCCCCACCAAGTGCCCTACTTGCTTCTGAGCCATCTTTCACCTTTGATGATGTTGACTCACAGTCCCAGCAGCAGCAGCAGTCTGGTCAACCCCAGGATCAGTATGATGTGTCATCACATGTCATGCTGACTCAGCTTAGTCATCAGCAGCAGCAGCATGATGCGGCCATGTGGCCTGAGTCTCAACCCCAATCTCAGCCTCAGCCCCCAGTTTCAGCTGAGTCACAGTATCAGCCTCAATACCTGTTTCAGCCTCAGCCTCAGTCTCTGAATCAGTCCCAGTCTCAAGTTTCGGCTGCATACCAGTCCCAGGGACAGCCTCAGTTGCCATTCCCTTCTCAGCCCCAGGCACAGTCCCAGGGACAATCACAATCCCAAGCAGGCTTGTTCAGACCTGCCAGGCAATCTAGTCATGGTCATGCGCAGGCACAAGCTCATCAGTTGTTTATGCCACAAAGCTCTGCCACTCAAGGCATAGCCTACTGCCAGCCCCCTTCAATTCCAGCCCCCCCTTTCCAGCAAGCCTGCCTTTCCAGCAGTTCCCTTCGACCATTCCCAGTCCCCCTTTCCAGCAACAGACTGGGCCGGCACAGACCCCATGGGACTCCACCCATATACAGTCACAAATGCTGAATCCGTCCTTTCCTCTTCAGCTCTCGGTGAGTACTCAGAGGCTGTCATCTCCTCATGCTGTTGATGATGGCCGGCAGTCTCAGCCAGATTTTTATGACCAAGGCGCATTGTGGCCAGGGCTGAATCAGGTTGCTGCTTTGGAACAGCCCCAACAACAGGGCCAGTCAATGTGGCCAGGGCCAAACCAGGTTGCTGCTGTGGAACAGCCCCAGCAGCAGGGCCAGTCCATGTGGCCCCATCAGGCTGCTTTTGCAGAGGCAGCTGTTGAGAGTCACGCCACTGCAGGTCAGAGACTTGACCCTGAGATTGCTA
>JAABUK010008165.1_pt1 | contig 14788 bp, 12 predicted proteins | sample 5559141 | NCBI WGS metagenome assembly JAABUK01 (sample SAMN10711869, study PRJNA513367) | rock metagenome | isolation source: Antarctica rocks | place: Antarctica: Victoria Land, Pudding Butte nord | collected 2016-01-03
CGTATATTAGGGTTGAGCGGAGCGCGTTGGGGAGGTGGGGGGTGGGGGGAGGAGTGATAGTGTTGTGGTGGCTGAGGAGATGGGTTTGAGCTGTTTGAGGCGGAGGAGGGAGAGTTGTTTTGGGGTGAGGTTAGGGAGGGTGGTGGGTGGGGGGATTAGGGTTATGGGGGTTGAGGGTGGGGATGCAGTAGGTGTGGTGAATGTGAGTGGTGATGGTCGTGGTGGTAAAGATAGAGTTGTTGTTCGGGTTGTGGATCGCAGATTGCGTGGGTGGGTTTCCATTGGAAAGGTGCGTATGTATAGGATTTTAGATTTATTTCGCTGTCAAGTACATGATAGGTTGATGATGTTAGAGATAATGTGACGATATGTTAGTATACGATATGATTCTTAATAAATTACCCTTGCACGCTGTAGAGGACCGGTGCCTGCCTGGTATCCACAGCCTAACCTCTCTTACCTACACTTGTTATCACTTAAGTCTCATGAACTCTAACTCACTAGCTTCAAATTTTCTACATCCAAGATCATGCCAAATTCGGCGGTCCTAGATAGAGTATCTCTGGAAAAGTAAACAACTTAACATTTCGTGCCCGTACCGTATATAAATCATTCATACCTCTCACGATATCTCGTTACACGACTCATCTTCAGTCCCGGCGTATTTTGCTGTTAGTAAGATGTTCGCCTGCAGAGAGGAAATCTTATTCCGAATACTCGAGATTACTACTAGCAGTTTTTGGTTTTAGTTTGTTGAATATGTAGATGTTAAGGATGTAGCGGCGAGAGGGAGAGGCTACTAGTTAATTAAACGAGGATTAGCCTGTTAGCGTAACTACCTTAGTACTAGTACTAGGATTCCTAGCGTACAGTATCTGAAATCTTAGCTGCATGCTCTAGTACAGATTATTAACGATACCACATATTCCCCTATACTACAAAAGATTAGGCAGGAGATATATCAAGGCCTTCCTCTCCACTCATAAAGATTAGAAGATGGAGTGGTATTAAGAGAGCTAGAATGGATAGCAATCAAGGAAGGATTTGGTTTTGCTTGAACTTTTTAGGAGCTTGTCCTATAAGTATTTGAAAAGGGAGATCTCGATTGAATGCTCTCCACTCGAAGGGGATCAACCTCCAGACCAAAAAGCATTTTCTCTTCTAAACCAGAAGCCCCGTCTCTCTCGCGGCGCCGCTTTTTCCAGTGAGCCTGGAGCTCAAAGTACCCTCTATCCTTCGGTTTGGTACCTCGATCTTCATGCCCTTTGGGACAGCTAACGCTCTTTCTTATTAGCATTCGCACCTGATGTAGCCAATTCGGCCAAATCCTCCTCTGCGGCACCCACATGAGCTTTTGTGGCCATCTGTCCCAGTGGGCTCTCGGTCAATTTCACCAACTCTGTCAGCATGTTCTCCCTAGTGTTCTGGGTCAATTCTTCTACATCGGCGGCTGTAAGGTGCGCTGTTGGTATTGGTGGGAGGACTGAAGGATCAATGTCAGCAGCGACTTCCACATAATATATAGAGCAGCGTAGACAAGTAGAAGAGATGGTGGACTCACCCTTAACCGGTATCCGCCCCCTTCTAAACCTCTTCTCCTTCACACTAAGCACACCCCAATAATTCGCACACACGACTGGCACGATCGGCATCCCCGCCTGCACCGCAAGATGGAATGCACCCTTTTTGAAATCCCCCATCTCTGGCCCAGACGCATAACTCCTCGTGCCCTCCGGAAAGATAAACACAGTCTGCCTCTCCCTCTTCATCTCTATCGCAGCATCTTCAAAAGCTTTAACAGCAGTATCTCGGTTCTTGCGGTCGATGAAAACGGTGCCACTCAAAGCCATGAACCAGCCCAAAAAGGGTACTTTCGCCAGGCTGCTCTTAGCGGTGACGCTGCAGTAGGGTGGGAATATCGCGCCCAGCAATAGCACATCCAGTTCGGATTGGTGGTTTCCTATCAACACGCAGGGTCGAGTATCCAGATGTTGTTTCCCCTCCACGATCTCAAAGTACACCCCAGTTGTCAAGCCCATGGTGTAGCGGAACGCTCTCGCAGTCGCCCATTGCGCATTCCTGTGTGCGCCGACCAGCCGCAACAATATGGAAGCTATGAGGCCGTACGTTGCACACAACAGGAGGCAGCCGTAGGAGGAGAGTAGGCGGGCGTAGAAAGAGGCGCTTGCGACATTCATGGCGGAGAGGGTGAAGAAGGTGAGTGTTGCGCCGAGGTAGACGGTAAGCATGCGGAGAAAGATTAGGAGAGGAGTGAACATCTCTGCTGATAATGACAGGAAGAGCTGGAGGCCTGGCGTGTGGTTGATTGGGGTTCTGCCTTTTGTGGGGAAAAGGCGGAGGATGCTGCGGAGCAGACTTGTCTGGTTTAATGCAGAGTCGTGGGTACTAGGACCGGATAATCATATTGGGAATGGCAGATGATCCATTGGGCATCTGTAATGAGTGGATGTGGTCCGAGGGAGTGTGGTGTGGTAATGTGACTTGGAATAACGAACGTGATCAAGGGGCCTCGAGCTGTAGATTGACAGTAGAATTTCTACTCTTGGCAGTGCCTTGGCTCACTCCTCCTCACTCACACCCACACCCACAGACCTGTGGACCAATCTTCCCCACAAATCGTTTCCGTTTCCGTTTTCGTTATGAAAAGTAAGAAGTGGGACGTCAATAATGTTCAATTGCTACAAAAGCTCCTTTATCTAATAAGCCACCGGACGGACCTGCGGAATATACAGAGCGCCAACTTTCACAAAACACTATACAGGAACTGGACGAAAGCAGACCGATGTACAAAGCAACACTAGTGCCCCTCAAAATCACTATCCCTTCAGGTATTTGAACGCCTCTTCCCTCTCCTGAATCGGCATCGTCTCAAGGAATTGTTTCAACCCCTTCATGCTCCCCTCGCGATTGGCGCTGAGTAGATTGGCAATATCAAAGGCGGCACCCTCAGCTTTTAGTCCATCCATCTTGGCTTGCACACTCTTTCGGTTTTCCTCGTACCACGTTGCCACCGCTCGGTCGTTGTGTTCGAAGTCTTGGATGCCGGTCCATGCACGCAGGTTCCGCAGACTATTGTCCCGAGCTATAGGACCTTTCGAAGAGGTGTTCCCCATCTTCTTGATAAGAGATTCCTCGTTGAGACGACGGCGTAGACGCCAGTAGAAGAAGCGACGGGCATTCTTCCATATCATTGAGTGTCGAATGGTGTTTTTCGCTTTCATTCTGCCAGCACGATCGTGAAGATCTGCAAATTGGAGCGAGATCTGGGAGTAGACTGGTAGCAGCAGTTGCTCTCGTTCACTCATCTTTACTTTGATGTCGCTCTGCTTGTCTTGTGAAAGAGACTTTTCGGACAGCGATGCTTTGAGTTCTGCATAAGTAGGATCCAGACGGGCCATGGTCTCCAGCTGCTTGTCGCGACGGAATTTGATGTTGACGATACCCTCGGGCTCAAGGACACCTCCACGAGAATCTTCGTCGGCGTACATTTCCATGCAATCCGGGTTGATTGTTGGGTCGACCACAACCTGAGTAACAGTCAGCTTTGTTGATCACCAGACTTGATCTTTACGAGACTTACCCATGAACCTCCACGTAGCTCGCCAAATGGTGGAATATAAACGAAGATAGGCTGCTCGTACTTTACCAACGCATCGACAATATAGGATCCATATTTGAGCACTTCATTGTACATATCGCGTTGACCGCCGGAGAACCCTCTCCAATTTGCAAGTATCATCAGAGGCAGTTGTTCGCCATTGTTGAAGTCGCGGATTGCCTGAGCGGTCTTGAAAGCCGAATTGGGGTACCATACGCCTCCAGCTTCCTGTGTGATTTGTTCCATCGAGTCAGGATTGGCCGGGTCTGCAGGGGTGACGTTCTCTACTGAGCGCGTTTCTACACCGATGACACCGATAGGAATCCCGCCGAGTCGAGCACGGCCAACAACGACGGTCCTTGCCCACCCGCCTAGGGACTCCTGGAACGAATCCTTGTCAAACAGCCCGGAGAGGAAGCCCTCCTCTTCGTCTTTACCAGCGATAAGCCATCGAACATCATAGGTTTGCTTCGCTGGCGGATAGTACGCGACATTTCGATCCCAAGGATCCGAGTGCAACCCTATCGGTATCGGATTGTTTTTCTTGTCTGGAACGAACGACATCCAGTCAATAATCTTGGAAACACCCTCAAAATCGTCGTTTGCTGTCATGTGCGAGACGCCGTTCTTATACATAATCTGTGTCCCGCCAAGTTGTAGGTTTGATGTGTAGACCTCGCGACCTAAAAGCTTGTTGATGGCAGCCGCTCCTGTCAGTATAATCGGCTGCCCTTCAATTTGAATGGCTCTTTGTCCGAGACGAACAAGGTAGGCGCCAATACCTATTAGATATCAGCAAGCATTTTTCAAAATCAGCCGTCGTTTGCTTACCAACTGATCGGCAAGTCACCAATGTGATCGTGAAAATGTCCTCGTAAGCCTTAGATGTCTCACCAGCAATGAGGCCTGAGCCCCTGAGACATTCAACACCCAAGCCATCTTCCTGGCCAATGATGGTCGTAATTTTGTACCTTTCTTCACCATCCTCTAGAATCTTCTCCGTAATGACGCCTCTTGATTTGCCGTCTTCGAATCGCTCCTTCAGCTTCTTGGTGAGATAGAGGTATTTGAAGCCGGCTTCAGGCTTTTTTGGATCATTCCATGCAGCGGAGAAGTGCGGAATCATTTCTTCGGCCATGCCTATGCGTGCACCTGAATTTGCTGAGAGGTATATCCGAGGGATACCTAATTTGCGCGCAAGCTCCGTACACTTGAAGAAGAACTTATCTTCCGTAGGTCCAAAGGAACCGATCTTGAACGTGATATCATTGGCAATGATTATGAACCTTCTTCCCTTGGGGTATTCCGGTGTTTTCGCAGTGACAATCCAACCAACCATGCCATGCGTATTGGTTCCAGCTTCTCGAGAGACTTCTGCAAGCTCGTCATGTTCGTCAAGCACCAACTCGCTATATTCCATACATTCGTCGGCCCGTGGTAGCTTGCCTTGCAAAGATGCGTGATTTGCGACAGCTTTTGTCCAGGTATTGGCAAATGCTTGACGGAACAGATCCGGGAAATCATAAACGTATTGAGTTCCCATCAAATGAGCCTTGTATCTCTTTGGTTGTAACCATTCTTTGGTTGGGTACGGAGTAGAGACAGACCTCAAGTGCATGGCACCGATCCTCGTGGTGCCACCAATGCTGTGGAAGAGCCAATCGCCTCCTTTGTCCGACTTCTTCTCTGCGTACATTTCCACTTGAATGACATAACCGGAGGTGTTGGTAATGACACAACGCAGCGGGTATGGCATCCCAGTGGCAGGATCTGTGCAGATGATGCGAATCTCTGCACCAGTCACACGCAGTCGCCAAGCGCGTCGCCCAAAGCGCTCCAAGAAGCCCGCAAGAGCTTCTTCAACTTCCTTGGCCGAAAGAGGAAAGACAGCAGAGAAGTTGATGAAAATATGATTGAGATCAGAGCCGTTATTGCCAATGATTTCCAAGGCATCGAGGATATCGGTCATCAGTCTATCAGCTTCTGAGATGAGATATTCGGCAGTGGGGATTTCATCACGAAGCCGTCCGGGTCGGACTACGGCTCGCGTGAAGTATCGTTTGTCAACAGCTTTATCACTATCTGACGCTTTCCCAATGGCCTCGTAGACGTGAATGTTTCTATTTTCGGTGAAAACGGGTCTGAGCCGGAATTTGGACAGTCTTCCGAGTTCAAGCTGGAAGGCAAGAGCTGGTTCGATGTGTCGAATGCTGTCATCTTCCTCGTATGTCGGGCCACGGAAAGTGAAGTAGCCAGGGTAGGTCCCATCTTTGTGTCCGCAAATGAAGCTGATACGTCGGACTCTCCGCGAAAGCAGCTCTTGCTTGTAATCGTTGACAATCTCTGTAATCCGGCTCAGCATTTCGTTGTCGTCGTACGACTCCACATCTCGGATCGCCACGTTGCAAACGGCGGTGAGATCTGATTCCGGCTCACGTCTGGGAGACGGTCTCCTACCCTTGGTTAAATCTGGAATTAAGCCATTCTCTGACTTCCTCTTTGCTTCAACAACGGGTATTTTCTCTAATGCTCTCATCAAATACTCCTCAGCTTCGTCCAGGTACTGTACAGGGATGATGACACCCTTGCGAGTTGGCTCCTCGGCATCCCTGTTGGCGAGATAGGACATGTCGCTAATTGAGCTAATACGTGCGAATGGGTTCGACCTACCTGCTATAGGTGTGGCAGGCGTGGACGGAAATGAGGACGTGATATGCATGCCGAACTCGGATTGGCCAACTTTACGAAGCAAGAAGTCCCATGAAATGATATATGGTGGCTCTTCATCGGTGGAGTAGTCGATCGATTTGAGGGAGTAGGCTCGATATGCCCGGCGGACATAGACCTCCAATGCTGCCAGGGAGACCCAAGGATCGTGGTAGCCAAAGAATTTGGGAAGGACATCAAAGACAGTGTACTTGGAGTCAATGACTTCTCTGATCACCTCCAAGTTGGGTTCTCGATGGTCCCAACCAGTCTCACCATACTTTGACTCCACAACGGACGATCGGAGGATATGTTCCATTTGAGACTCACGCTCCTCGAGAGAGGGCAGCGCCCATTGGATGAGGACTTCCCGAGCCTTGAGAGTGACTTTTGCGGTCGCCCTGGACTCTAAATCGGTCAACTTCCGTAGTTGCGATCGGAAATATTTCGCAACATTGGGAGTATGGGGCTTATTTGGCCGATACATATCAAGGATAGCGAGAATGAGGTTGTTTTTGGCTCCAATCTTGCTGTGTGAGAGCACAGTATGCACGACGTTCACGATGTCGTCCTTGTGCTGTTCTCTTAGCTTGAGCACTACGTCCTCGTCGCGAGAATTGCGGGTGGACCAGAGCTTCTCAACTTCGTAGTATTGGTCGAGAAGATTACAAACGACTTCATACTCATGTGCCTTCAGACCTTCGGTGTATCGCTCCATGACCTCGACCAAAGGCGTGAGGGAAGCCTTCAGTACATCGACATCAGTAGGGTTGACGTTTTCTTCAAGGAAACGCGTCATCGCTTTGGACAATTGTTTCGCAGGAAAGTCGCCTTTCCTGGATCTCGCTCTCTCGACAATTTGCGTGAACTGAGCATCGAGCTTGCTAGGCATCCGAGCGTGCAGAGCTGAAAATTGTGCATTCCACTCGCCGTATGGCAATTCTGGATCACGGAGCACTTCAATCAACTCATTTAGCGTTGAAGCCATGATGACCTGATTGTCGAAGCCTTGGAGGATGTTTTGTAAGATGCTATGCAATAAAGCGAATCGCTGTGGAGGCTTGTTGCCGACCACTTGAGGCGGACCAAGAGCAGGCAGCTGAGCTGAAAATGGCTGTGCGTGCTTAACACGCGATGGATCATCCAAAGTAAGTATACCAAGAATGTCTCCTGCTTCGAGAACAGCTCCCGGTTGCTTGATAAGGTTGACTGTGCCTTCTTCCTGAGTGATCAGCGGCATGTACATCTTCATGACCTCTACCTCTGCAAATGTCTGCCCAGCTTTGACGTGCTCGCCATTTTCCACTGTGAACTTGACCAGCTTTCCCGGACTTGGTGTTCGTAATTGTGTCGGGTCGTTCTCTTGCTCCAGGAGACAAGTCTTGCTGTCAACGCTGATACGCAAGGCGCTGACTTCTTCCTTCCAGTAGACGTTGTGGCTCTTTCCACTTATCAAGATGAGTAGTCCTCCATCAGCAAGTGCTCGCACACCAACCGCACATTTCGACCCGTTAATAAACAGATGATAGCTATCAATACTCGACCTCGTTGCGGTGAATTTGTAGCGGACGCCTTCGTAGATGAAGTCGACGGGGAAAACAGTTTTCAGAACGTCCTTTGCCGGTACTTGACCCTTCTCGAGACCTTTACGGTACTCAGCTATACAGCCTTCGCTTGCCACGTGCGCCTTTGTCACAGCTCCACAAACGACCGCTAGAATCGTGTCGGGCCTCTCAGCAGTCAACTTATTCGTGATCAGCTCGTCGAGCCAGCCAGTAGTGATCGTGTTGTCCTCGAAAGCGGGTGTCTCAAGAAGCTTGATGAGATACTCCACGGTCGTGCGAAAGTCACCACGAATGCTAAGCTCCTTCAATGCAACAACCATGTGTTTCCGCGAGGCCGAGCGATTTTCTCCGTATGCAAAGATGTGACCGAACTGGCTGTCGGAAAAGTTGTGGATGCCTCCTGCTTGGCCTACCGAGAAATAACCCCACACATTGGAACTACTACGGAAATTGAGTTCGTGCATCATACCGCTTGAAGGCTTGAAACCTTCTCCAGGATCTTCAGAAGTGATACGGCATGCAGTCGTGTGTCCTTTGGGAGTTGGGCGACGTTGGGATTGAACACTGTCTTGTTTCGAGAAGTCAAAATCGATGATTGAGGCCGACGACGGATCGGCGCCATACAGCAGCCTTATGTCCTTTATTCTGTGAAGAGGTATTCCCATAGCAACCTGTAGCTGAGCAGCCGGCAAATTGACACCGCTCACCATTTCTGTGGTGGGGTGCTCGACTTGCAGTCGGGGATTCAGCTCCAAGAAATAAAACTTGCCATCCGAGTGCGAGTACAGATACTCCACGGTACCAGCGGAGACGTAGCCAACGAGCTTTCCGAGCCGAACAGCAGCTTTCTCCATAGCTTGAAAGGTTGCAGGCTTCGCAATCGTAACCGGTGCCTCTTCAATGATCTTTTGATGTCTTCGCTGCACCGAGCAGTCCCGTCCAAAAAGAGAGATGTTGTTGCCATACTCGTCAGCCAACAATTGGACTTCTAAGTGCCGAGCGTTTCCAGCAAGCTTCATGATGAATATAGGCGATCCAGGCACTTCACTCGCAGCTGCGTTATACAGGGACGTGAAGTTGTCTTCGTTGTCCACCTTCCGGATACCTTTGCCGCCGCCTCCTTCCGAGGCCTTCACCATGACTGGGAAGCCAATCTTGCGAGCTTTTTCAAGGCCTTCCTTGGGATTGTGCGTGCATCCTTTATCGTAAACACTGTCGGCAACCGTGACGATTCCTTCCTCGTCGAGGATTACCTCATCCACTCCTTCCCCAGACCAAGGTATGCAGGGTACTTTGGCGTGTTGTGCCACAATTGTAGAGGAGATCTTGTCACCTAATGACCGCATTGCCGAGCCTGGTGGACCGATGAATAATATCTTTTTAGGCGAAGCTGCTAGCGATTCGGGTAACGCAGGATTCTCAGACGCATGGCCCCTGATGCATTGTCAGCGTCTAAGATTGTCATTCTTGGAAGAGGCTTACCATCCTGCCCAGACCGCATGAACGTTCATGCGCTCAGCAATATCCACAATTAATTCGACGTTGGCATAGTTGTTATTGTTTGTACCACCAGGAACCTGTGGAGCGCGAAATCAGCTTCTCCGCCGATCACTTGGATGCCATTGAACTGACCTCGACATATTGATCTGCCATTCGAATGTAGTCCGCATTTGCTCGCAAATCTTCCGGTGTTGCCATGACCGTAAACTGTACGGCCCGCTCGTCCCCAAACGTCTCGTAGGCCCATTTTCGCACAGACCGGATCTCTTTGACCGCAGCAATACCATTATTCGCGATCAGCACCTGCGTGGATCGTCAGTCATCCAGGCAAGATGCAGAAGTCGCTGGGTTGGAGCTGACGCTGGTAATGACGCTGTGCCCATCATGGTGGGTAACGAAATCCTTGACAGAGCTCGGTGGAGCTACTTCAAGATGGTTACCGCCGATGAAATGTGCTGCAAGATTGAACTTTTGGGCGTAGGAGCTTGGAGCTCTCGAGTGCACCCCATTCGTGGGGTGGGCGTCCCCATTCGTCAGTGTCCCATTTGTGTGCGACACCTCGTTCACAGCTACAGGAGCCATGGTATTGATCCGTCAGAATGACAGCGAAGCGGTGGTCAAGAGCAATATGAAAGTCGTCTCGGCAATTGAGGCTATAGGCAAAATGTCATGCCGCCGGTGGTTGCTCGGTTCCCGAAGCTGACAAGGCCGCCGATAGGGCCGAGTACGGTGAGGAACGGTGAATTAACCAGGGTCCAAAAATGAGAGGAGATGGTCGTCGCTGTGATGATGTTAAAAGGAAGTAGAGACGCTCGGTAGGTGTGTGGAGGGGATATATGGAAAATGAGAAGGGAAGCTTTCAAAGCTGTTGAGGATGGAGATAAAGTACTCGGCGGGATCTACGCTGGTTTTTCTCGGCGATTTGTGATTGGCCGTGTGCAAAGGCTGTTCGATTGTTTTATATGCACGATTCGGTCATCTACGGATCGCTATGCAGGCCATACTGTTGTATCGTTGCTTTCAATTACCTCAGTCAAAGACCTTTTTTACGAAGTCGTTGTAGACCCTACAGATGCCATTGAATTGAAGGATTGCATCTTGTTGGGTCCCCAGCAGCATTAGATGCGGAGAGAAAGCGCCCGAGATTCCGCACTTTGACGTAACTGTCCCTAGCGCCTAGCGGGGCCCACGCCCGCCAAGCCCTATCTCGTTGGGCGACTAGTCTCTGCCTGGAGCAAAATTTCAAAATTGATAGACTTTCAACGTCTAACACATCAGGGAATTCACCCAGAAGATCTTTCACCAAGGTCACGACCCAATCTTCAGTCTTGCATCCTATTGGTCATTAGTCTGATCAACTCGGAAAGAGAAGGAAACCACAAGCTTCAAGTATTTCTTCGCCGTGGTTAGCCAGAGGCGTCAGTAGAGTATGTATCAGTCCTCTAATGGCACTTGATGGGTGAATAATGGAGCGCTCCTCGTTTCATCCTTCCATCCCGATCTCCATATCACATTGATGTGTTACTTAGCGGAAAACCTTCATGGTCAGAGGTGCTTGATTGCCGCAGACATCGCGTGGTCTTCGCAAAACATCACTACTACAAGTGGCACAAAAGGTTTGAGCCACTGGGCGAGCATTAGGCATTTCATTAACAACGTGAACGCGTGCGATCGATAAATCGGTCACGACTTCGATTATGTACACAGGTGATATTACAAGCATCGTCCTCCAAAAGTACCCGCGGAATTTTATTGATGAGCCCGTTCTCTATGTTCTCATTCAACATCGCAGCCTTCAATATTACCCTCTCATCGTTTGGTGCGAGAGTGTCTCTGAACTGCATTTGTGATTTTTTTGGGAATCTGTACCGCTTACAAGGCAGCCATGAGGGCGATGATAGCGCCCATAAGACCACCAACGGAAGCCACGGCCTTAACGGCGGCGCCAGTGAATGGTACGGTGCTACCGCTGGGGCGGACGGCGCCGGTGCCTGATGGCGAGGATGCGACGGGAGCTGCGGCCGCAGTAGAAGACGAGGTTGGGAAGGGGGCTGCGGCAGAGGTGGCCGGGGCAGCAGAGCTGGCAACGACGGCCTTGGACGAGCTCGGTGCTGGTGGAGCTGATGTTGCTTGAGCGGCGGTGGAGCTTGGAGCTACGGCGGCTGAGGACGTTGGAGAACCGGCAGCTGCTGTTGCAGCACACGCGCAGACCGCCGAGGCTGAGCCTTGGACGGCAAGCCCGGTCACAGCACCACAGCCAGAAACCACGCATGCCAGAGCAGCAGAATTGATGGCGGCGCTGGACATGTTAGCGTGCGACCATATCCTACGTAGAATGGTGCCTCACTTGTTGGCGGGTTTGCATTGGCATGCGAAGTCGGTCGATCCACAGCCGATTCCAGATGCAGCCGACGCGATACATGACACCTGTTCCATCATGAGCCTTGGGAATCACTGGACTTATCAACATGGCAACACATACAGCGCAAGTTGGTACTTTGGCAGCGACAGCGGCACACTGATCTTGAGCCTGAGCGACAGCAGCGAGGCCCACGGCCACAAGTACGGCGAATGACTTCATTTTGATTTGGGAAAGATGGAGAGGATTTTGCCTTGAACGAGTGATGGCAAAGGAATGGTAATGCTGACAAGTATACAATTGGTGAGTAGGTATGATGACGATTCTATCAGGAAGATGGAGCTGGGAGAGGGATATATAGGTACTTCGGGCAAACGAGATTGACCAAACCACCGCACTCAGAGCACCAGTAGGGGTATTTTCAGCGAGGCAAATCCGTCTTCACATTCACGATACCGCGGTACAAGGTTCCATCTGCGATGCGCCGAACTCTCACGGCTGCTACCTCGTCGTTACGGGTTACTCTCGGGGATCATGGCTGATCTGATTGGCTACAAAAGCACGAGCCCCTGTTCCTGACAGGCTGACCCTCGACTTGGGTGACTAAATTGCGTGCAGGATCTGACCCGAGGGTTGATTTCTCGCCTCTCGTCGATCCGGGGAAAAGCTTAGGGGCGGCTGATTTAGCCCCATGCGACAGGCCGTGCCCCGGGTTTATCGCTCAATCAAGAACGTTGAGCCGTGCTTGGTTGAAGCTTCAACCGCTATCACGAGACTAGAAAGCGTACAAGCTGGCGCCCACATATTCCTCGGCCGTTGCTGAGCATCTATACGCCAATCACTTCGGGCCACTTCCCTGCCCTGAGAGAGCTACCCAAAAGCGGCTTTGAGCGGACGTGCTTGGCTGTTTGCTATCGGCTGCCCCCCCAAACATCTTCGTGGGAGGAAAATCAAAATGCTTCCCAGATGGGCCATGCTTTACAGGAAACATCCCATGGCAGTCCTTGAAAACATGGAAAGCTAGACCTTGCTGTCTTCATCAACATGAACGACAAAGTCCTCATCGAATTCCGGGTAGGTACGCCTATGAAAGGAACTCCAATAGCCATACAAGCGCTATGCCGTGCCGAGCCAATTGTATAGCTTACCCCGCCTCTCTGAGAATAGTTGCTCCATCGATGGCGATCCAAGGTAGTGGTAAGACAGTAGACCGCCACTACTACTCCAAACCATTGAACGCGAAGGCGGGACAGTTTAACATCGAGCAAGATAAGTCATCTCATACCAAACGCAAGTAAGACACTCAATCTCCGCTGGCTTCTATTTGTAGTAGTTCTCTAATAGCTCCTTGGACTTCTCTGCAAGTCGCCAAGAGCTATCCATGATTTCTCTCGTATCCATGGATGGACTCGGCTTCTAGGCCGTTCTTGTTAGTTGCGACAGAGGACCAATAGATGAGGTCCGGCGGACGGTCTACCCCATGTGGCCAAATCTCCTAGCTAGCATCATTAGAAAGGCACTTCCTCCGTTCAGTAAGTGTTTGTACGGGAGGGATGCCTCGGTATCGTCACATGAGCTGTTGAAGATCCAGTCAAGGTAGATTTGAGTTATAGATAAGGTGCTTTCAAAAGGATCCTACTTTAGAGCTATTAATTCCATGTTTGCAAGATAGCGTATGATAGGAGCTCCATCACACAGCACGCAGCATTCGATATAGGTCTTAGTGGCTTTCCATCGACTTTGGAAAGGACGCTCTCTATTCCTCTTAGGAAGATTAATTTTTGTTGTTACTTGGTCAGGGCTGAGAGTTTATCGTACATCAAGGCTCCTTCGAGCACTTCTAGGAAGACAAAATGTCGTGGCAGGGAAAGGCAGAGGAGACAGAGCATGTGGAGGAAGTAACCTCAACGAGATCGCAAGGTTTCGGCGCAAAGTTCAAGGCGCATTTCAGGAGGTTCTGGTGGTTGCATCTGTTGTCCTTCATTGCGTGTACTTTGATCATTGTCCTTTGCCTGTCAGTAGACATCCCTTTCCAACAACGTCGACCGCAAAAGCTAACAGTATGGCAGAATTTACGTTGCGTTCCCACGCATATCACAAAATGACATCAATGACTCAACTCTTACGATTTCATCTCTCGTTCTTTCAAATCCGACATCAGACTCTTTCCACCTCGTACAAACCTCAGTCATCGGCAACGGCAGTCCGTACCATCCCAATTTGGATGCATTTAATGCGTCCCTCTCTCTGGACGGAGGCAAGCCGTACGCATATGTTGAAATCCCTCAAGTCCATGCAACCAAAGAAGCAACATCTATCATAGACCAAGATGTATCAGTCACCGATCTGGCATCATTCACAGACTACAATATTGCCGTCTTAGGTGGCGAGACCGTCAAGTTGGATGTCAAAGGACGAACCGCTTTGCACGAGATGAGGTTTCCCGACACTACCGTCAACTACGACAAGACCGTTTCAATGAAGGGTATACAATACCCTTTTCTCAGTAAAGATGGCATACTAACGCATCCTCCCAGGCTTGAACAAACTCAACGGTTTCAACGTCACAGAATTCTCCATCCAACTCACCCCCGAGCCAGACGGCACCAACATGATAGGCACAGTCTACATCCCCAACCCCACCATCATGACCATCTCCATGGTTCTTCCCCCTTCCCTCCCAAAAACCCCCCCCCCACTAACACCCCTCAAGGGCAACGTAACATTCAACAACTACATCGCCTCCACCCGCACCCTCATCGGCACCACAACCCTCACAAACCTAACCCTCGCCCCAGGCAACAACACCATCCCCATGCGCAGCACCGTAAACCAAACCCTCGTGCTCACACAGATCGTCTCGACGTACAAAAACGGTATGCTGCCGATTGATATCGTGGGGAATAGTTCCGTGTATGAGGGGCAGCATCTGACGTATTTTGAGAAGGCGTTGGGGAGTGTGACGCAGCATATTACGTTGGATGTGGGGAGTGCGTTGAAGAAGGTTGGGTTGGATCAGAGTAGTTTGGGGGGGAGTCC
>JAABUK010008166.1_pt1 | contig 14787 bp, 13 predicted proteins | sample 5559141 | NCBI WGS metagenome assembly JAABUK01 (sample SAMN10711869, study PRJNA513367) | rock metagenome | isolation source: Antarctica rocks | place: Antarctica: Victoria Land, Pudding Butte nord | collected 2016-01-03
ATGTACTCAATCGTTGCTGAAAAGACATAGTCATGAATTTCATCATGACAGTATCTGAAAGTAAGAATCTGAACGAAAATTCAACAATCAATATTCTGATAGTCGTGAACAGACTATCTAAATAAGTGCATTACAAGTCTATGAGTGAAATTACAGTTCTAGATACAGCTTGAGTTTTTTATCATGCAATATGAAAACATCATGAATTATTTGATTCAATCATCTTAAATCATGAAACTTAGTTTGTCAATCACTTTTGAAATGAACTTTGTACTCAATTGAAGATTCAAGCTTGATTGTCAACTGCGTTTCACTCAGAAACGAATGATCAAATCAAGAACATCAACAACGTTTTGAAACAATATCTTTGAGTCTTCATGTTCTTTATGCAGAACGACTGAGCTGCATGACTGTCATCAGCTGAATTTATCATCAACAATCACTTCTTCAAAAGCACTCAATGCACGTCGTTTCTAACTAACTTTGAACAGCATTCTCGAATGAGGTTGAAATCAAAGAAGACTCAGAAGAACATTATTGAACACTCGAAATGAATACATGTTGATCTGTTTGTTCAGAAAATGAATTGAATCAATGAAATTTTGCAAGAACAAATGATCTTAGCTCAAGCATATCAGAAACAATTCGCTAATGTTCATCAACAACACGCTCTCAAGTATGCAATTAATGATATGATTTGATTAGATGCTTGCAATTTGATGATTCATTGACTCAGCAAGAAGTTATCTAATAAATTTGAGAAATCTTTCAGAATTATCAAAATTGTTAGTTCTCATTCTTATCAGCTAAAGTTGCTTAATGACTGATTCTGTTTCAACGTCTTTCATACTTATCTGCTTCATTCTGCAATCAACAATCTCTTATTTGAACAAATATCTTTCGCGTCATTTTTGATAGTCTTTGTTGAAGAAGTGCTTAGCTGAAAGATGAACGAAATATTGAACTTTCAAGTAAAAAACTCTCAGTTAGAGTATTTAATTAAGTGAACTGAGATAGAAGAAAACAGTTGAGTAAAGTTTGCGAATGTAATGAATGTCATTGAAGTCATAAACGTCTATCACGCTTGAAATTTCGATCATTCAAGTAAGAATTCATGAATCGCTTACGTGCAAGAAAGCAACGACTCTGAATATGAGTCAAAGAATTAAAAGTCTTGCAGAAGCTTCAACTTCAAAAAGAGAAATTTATTGTCATGATTTTAGCATGTGTTACTTGAAAAATGTTGGGAAAAGAAATGTTAGATCACTTAGATGATGTTGAACAATATTATAAATGATGATAGACATGAGATTATCAGTGATGTTATGAGAATTTCTCGATACGAATGATACTCAGCGTTCATGAGGTATAAGAATCTCTGAATAATCTTTTTCTTTTCTTTCTTCTTCATGCAACATCTTGTATTTAAAATCTAGTTATTAGAATTTCATTCTGATTTCATTCAGTTCTCAGTTTGTGACACTTTCTATCATGTTTTCTTGTCATGACTTTTTATTAAAGTTAAACGATTTTCATGTTTTCTTGTCATGACTTTCTATCAAATGATCTTCATGTTTCTCTTCATGTTTTTCTTCATGTTTCTTTTTATGTTTTTCTTCATGTTCTTCTTCATGTTCTTCTTCATGTTTCTCTTCATGTTTCTTTTTATGTTTCTCTTTAAAGCTTTCTATCAAATGATCTTCATGTTTTCTCTTCATAACTTTCTATCAAAAAGATAATGCAAAAAGATAATGCAAAAGTTGAAAAAATTTCTATATTTAGCTTTCTTGACATCAAACTTGAGTTCTTGATGAGTTGAGTTGAGTTAACTCAATTCTCAGTTGAATCAAGTTGCATCAAGTTGAAAATATGTATAATTCAACTCAAATCAAGTTGAAAATGTGAGCAACTCAACTTCAAATTGAATTGAATTCAAAATGTCAACTTGAAACTCAACTCAATGATCAGTTTATCAATGTGACAATCAAGAGTGAGTTTCATTAATTGAATATATATTTATAAATGAAAGAATCTTGAAGTCATGAATTATTTTTAAAAATAAACTACAGCAGAAAATTTGATACAAAGTAGTTAAAAAATTATATTGCTTTAAATAAAAATAATTGAATCAATAATGAATTTGTCATGATGTCAAGTCATCAACCTAGTCATCATCATCTTAATCTAGTCTCAGCAATTCTGTTTCAATCATCTCAGTCGTGTGCGCGAACTTCTGCAATCTTAAGTCAATAAAACTACTGTTTAGTCTTGATTCTGCTCGATTCATGTATATAGAAGTTGAGTTCTCATTCTTTTCTTTCGCTCTTTGTCTTTCGTCTTGTACATTATCTGATGTATTGTTCTGTATCTAGTTCAAGTAATATAATAATCAATTCTCTATATTGATAGAATCTCTAGTTCAGTCTAGTCTCTGACATTATGAAAGATCTACACTCTCTGCAACGTTTTCATACATTGAAATCTCGTCTAGTTACTCTTTCGCTCAAATGAAGTTGTCTCACAATCTCTCGATCGACGATGAGCGTGCTGTTGAACAGTTCACTCAAAGTGTGATCGAAAATTCAGTTGAGACTTTTCGTGCAATGCATGAGCTTCAAAACCAAGTTCGACAACATGATGTCATCATCTCGTTCTCGTTCATCGTTTTCAGTTCTTCAGCCTATATAGAATTGAATTCTCAGTCTCTCATGATGATAGCTCAGATCGTCGCACAAACCTTGAACAATCAATCTTCTTTCGTCGTTCATCTCTCTGCGAACTCTGTCGTTGCCTTCATCGCTTCTAGATTCAAGAAGCTTCTCGACATATCTGAGTATGAGAGAAACAAAAATCGATTGAATGCATGAAAGCAGAGTCTGATACAGCGCATGAACATGAACGACGATCATTATTTCTCTCATCGAGTCAAGATCGTCTATGTCGAGTCACGACTCATCATAGATAAGAAGACTCACAATTTAATGAGTCAATATCGAGTCAATGATCTCTGTATCATTTTCATCTTCGCAGATTGATGACACAAGTTGCGTCATTGCTGCAACAACTTTTTCAAGACAGAAGATGCTCATCTATATCTTCGCGAAATTCTGAAGCAAGACATGAATAGCTTTGCTGACTACTACAATCTCTTTTATCAAAAGAAAGAATGTTCTTTGATGAAAAATTTCTCATTGATTGATTGTCTGAAGCGCAATGTCAATTATTTCACTCAAGTCATTGTTTTCTTCTGACGAAATCTCGATGAAATTCGATCATTCATCTTTCATCAATGAGTTCAAGCATTCTTTGACATCGATGAAGAGCTTCAGCAGCTTAAGCATTGTCAATCTCACTTCATCTTCGTCATTGTCTTGTTCATCAAAGTCAAGAGCATCTCTGCGTCGACTAGTAACTCTTGAGATTCAAAGATCATCATCTCTGTGACTGTTGTTTTGACAGTATCTTCATCTCTTTCTTTCTCGCTTCTTGATGAGTCAATGAATCTAAGCTTCGTCATTGTCATCGTTCAAGATAAGACTCTGATCGTTTCTGAGATCAAGAAAATCTGCAACAAGTGAAAGCTGTGCTACTACTGCAAATTGCAACATTTAAGCAAAATTGCTAAAGAATGCTCAAATAAGAAATTCTTCACTCTGCGTATCATGAATGTCTACGACAGTGACGTCGTCAGTATAAATGAAGAAGTCTCGCTGTCTGCGAAAAAAGTTTAGTTTCTGAGCTAAGTCGCGTTCAGAAATCTGTATATATATCATTTTGTCTACTAGTCTCAATCTTTTCACTCTCACTTCAATTATATAGAAAGTTTTCTGCTAAATCTGTCTTGAAACTCTTTGAATTCGATTTGACATTCAAAGATAGTCACATGATAGTATTCTGTATTCTACGTCAAGCTCAATCTAGAGTTTTCGCTCTCGCTCTGATTGATAGTGAAGTCTTCACTTATGTCTTTATGAATAAATTCTTCGCGCAACAACATCATCTTTTCTTGCATCAATTAACTCACTCTCGCAGACTTTAAGAATTTAATGATCAAGTCACTTTAATCGATGACATTATTCATGTCGTTGAAATCACAATGATTCTTGATGAACACATTGAAAGACTATTCTTCTATGTCACTGAATTAAGTCAATATCTCATCATCATGAGTCTGTCATGACTTCATCATCACGTCATTGATGTCAATTTTGAGCACAATATTCTCATCTTGTCTTTCTTCTTCTGTCTTAATCATTGTTGCTCATTTCTCGTCAAGATCTATGATCTTAATCAACAAGAAGAAAATTTCTCATTCAAAGTTAACAAAGTAGCTTTCTCTCAGCCTCGCTCTCAATTCACTCACAAGAAGCAACTCAGTTCATGAATCGCTCACAAGAAGCAATTCAGTCTACAGATTGCTCACAAGAAGCAATTCAGTTTACAGATTGCTCACAAGAAGCAATTCAGTCTACAGATTGCTCACAAGAAGCAATTCAGCACTCAATTCGCTTGCAAGAAGCAATCTAGTTTCTCATTCACTTGAAAGAAGCAACTCAGTTTCTCGTCTGCTCACAAGAAGCAATATAATCTTTCGTTTGCTCACAAGAAGTCAACTAATACTCAGTTCATTCACAAGAAACAAATCTTGTTCAGTCTTGTCTCTCGTCTGAAACAAGAAGCTTCTAGTTGTATTCTTCAAGTCATTCAAAAAGAATACTCATCAAAAATCAAGTGTTGAAATTCTTTTCTCTTTAGAACTTTCGTTGTTTCTCAAGCAGATCAATTCAATCAATCTTTTATACAACTTGACATAGTTGAGTTGAGAGCTCGAAGCTTTGATCATGCTGCTCATGTCAAAGACATTGAAGTGTTTAGCATCATTCTAAAGAAAATCGATGTCTTCTTGAATCTTGAGTCAATCTCGTCTTCTAGTCTAGACTCTGACGAGTCAAAATCGCGTCGTGCAACTTTGACTGTTCATTCAAAGAACAGTTCAACTCTTGCTCAGTTCTCGTCTCGTTCTCAAGACAGTATGTATGATAAGAATCATTGTTTGAATCTTCATCAAATGAAACAGAAATTTCATTTGACTGCATTCACGACACAAGAAGATCTTGAAGTCTATCAACAAAATAAGAACGTCGATTCAGTCACAATTCTATCGTTCAGATATTTCAAGTTTCTAGATGTCTTCTTCAAGAAGAACGTCGATATCTTGCCTTTGCATCAAGCTCATGATCATGTCATACATCTTAAAGAAGATGCTCAACTCTCAGTCTTCGCTTTGTACGACATGAGTCGTGATGAAATTCTAGAACTTCGTCGTTATCTGAATGAGAATCTGAGCAAAGATTTCATTCGAGTCAATCACTTTCAGACGATCATCTCTGTTCTCTTCATCAAGAAACTTGAAGAAGAACTTTGCTTCTGTGTGAACTATCGAGATCTGAACGCTATCACAGTCAAGAATTGATATTCTCTGCCTCTGATCTCAGAAACGCTGAATCATCTAAGTTGAGCTAAAATCTTTATCAAGCTGAATATCATCTCTGCGTTCAATCAACTTTGAATCAAAGAAAAAGATGAAGCTTTCATCGTTTTTCGCACTCGATTTGAATTATTCAAGTATCTAGTCATGCTTTTCAATCTATGTAATGAGTCTGTCTTGTTTCAGAAGTATATCAACAATACTTTTCGTGAACATCTAAATAAGTTCTGTACAGCTTATCTGAATGACATCTTGATTTATTTCAACAATGAACTCGAGCACGAGATTCATGTCAAGCTCATTCTGCGAAAGCTGTGAGAAGCAGATCTTCAGATGAATATAATCAAATGCAAGTTTCACGTCACTCAAGTTTTGTATCTAGAATTGATAATCATCATCGAAGAGATCAAGATGAATTCTTCTAAGATAGACATCATTGTCAACTGACTCATCTTGATCAACGTTAAAGACGTTCAAAGTTTTCTAGATTTCGCGAACTTCTATAGAAGATTCATCTATGACTATAGTAGAATAACTATCTCGCTCACTCGTCTCATCAGAAAAGATGTATTCTTTGTCTGATTTCAGAAATGTCAGGTTGCATTCAACACTCTTAAGAAAGTCTTCACTTTCAAGATTATTCTTTGTCACTATAATTCAGATCACAAGATTGTGATAGAAATTGATGCTTTGAACTATGTGTTTGAAGACATTCTCTCTCAGTACGATGAGAATGAGATTCTTCATTCAGTCGCTTACTTTTCGAAGAAGCATAATTCAGTCGAGTGTAACTACGAGATCTACGATAAAGAACTCATGATCATTGTTCATGCTTTCGAGAAATGATGATCAGAGCTCGAAGACTCTATCTACTCTGTCGAGATGATCACGAATCACAAAAACCTTGAGTATTTCATGTCAACTAAGCAGTTGAGTCGTCGTCAAGCTCGTTGAAGTGAGTTTCTGTCTAGATTCAACTATTGCATTGCTTATCGTTTCGACAAGATCGATGATAAGTTGAATGCTCTGACATGTTGCTCAGAAGATCTTTCTAAAGAGAGAAATACATTTGATTCTCGACATCAATATCAACATCAGACAATTCTGAAAACTCATGTTTTAGACTTTGATATTGTTGAGAATCTCGCTCTCGATGTCTTTGACATCAAAGTCATGAAGCTTCAGTCACAAATCATCGCTCTAGATTCAGTTCAGTTACATCTGTTCTCAATTATCTCAGCATTTTTGCAAATTCTAGTTCTCATGAATCTAGAAATCGAAGAATTCGACATTGAAGACGTCAAGTCTCAGCTAGATCAAGACATTCTGAATCTTGATGAAGATTCTGCTGACACTCTCACTCAGACATTGTGAAAGCAAGTCGAAATCAATGACAAATTTGCAGCTCAGATAATCGAAGTGCTTCGCAATGAAGCACGACATCACAACAAGATTTCTCTAGTCGAGTGTGAAGAACATGAGAATCATCTGTACTTTCAAGAAAGAAAGTACATGTTCAACTCAGATAAACTATGTCTTCGTATCATTCAGCTCGCTCATGATAGTGTCGTCAATGATCACTCAGAAAAAGCAAAAAGCTATGAACTGATCAGTCAAGTCTACTGATGATCAAACATTTATAAGTATGTTCAACACTTCGTATGAAACTGTCACATGTACACACGTTTCAAGCTCTTTAGACAACGAACTCAAGAATGATTGCATTCTCTTTCAGTTCTTGAACGTCGTTGACGTGATGTCTTCATGAACTATGTAGATTCTTTATCGCTCAGTATCTTCATGAGTATCACATATAGATATGTTCTAGTCTTCGTTGATCATCTTATCAAAATGAGACATCTAGTCTTCATCACTTCTATGAAAGTTGAAGAAGTTATCAACTGCTTCTATGCTCATGTTTGAAAACATCATGATTTACTCGAGTTTTTCATGTCTGATCGAGACACACAATTCATCTTCAATGTCTGAAAGCATATGTGTAAAATGTTGAAGATAGATGCTAAGTTATCAACAACGTATCACTCTGAGATCGATGATCAAATCGAGAGAGTCAATGCTGTCATGAAGCATTATCTTCAAGTCTTCGTCAACTACATGCAGAATGACTGAGCTAAGTGACTTTCTGAAGTCGAATTCGTCGTCAATAACACATCGTCATCAATCACTTTAACATCACTCTTCTTGATCAATTTGAGTCAAAACTCATGTCTAAACTTCGAGCTTTCTGAGTCTCTGCTCGAGAATCTTACGTTTCAAGCTCGAAACAAGTTAATCAATGTTGAAGAGTTCATCAAGAAGATGAAGAAACTAACTGAGCATCTACATGATGAAATGCTTATAGCTCAGATCATCTACAAATTTCATGTCAATCTCTTTCGTCGTTCTTGTTCTAGATACTTCGTCGAAGATGAAGTCTGACTGAATGCTTGCAATCTCAGCATCGCTCGTCTTGCTGTCAAGTTAGACGATCATAACATTGATCTCTTCAAGATTAAGCGTGTCTTCAAGAACAATTCTCTAGTCATCGAGTTAGATCTTTCAATATTCATGAAGATTCACTCAGTCTTTCATGTCATTCTTCTGAGTCATATCACAAGTGATTCTCTCTCAAGTCAACGTCAGAAATCTTGAGAACTCGTTATCATTGAGAATGACGAAAGATTCTGATATGTAAACAGCATACTAAACTTCAAGCGTGATAGATGTTATAACTCATCTCTGCTCAAGTATTACGTCGATTGAGAAGATCACTTTTCTACTTGAGAGTCTTTCAATCTTCTGAATAATTGTGAGCAAGCGCTCGATGAATATCATCTCGCCAACTCTGTCGTCGAAGAATCACATGTACTGTCGTGTGTGATGTCTCAATGTCAATGTCAAGAACTCTAAGTTCAATCTTCATCATCTCAACTCAGCTCAGATCTGACTCAGATTTTGTCTAAATCTGTCTCAGACATCTCGTTTAAATCTGACTCAGATGTGACTCAGATTTATTTCAGTTTCGCCTGTGCATCATCATGTTAAAATGCGTCTCATCTCGCTTCACTCTTCAGACATCTTGCTCAGATCTGACTCAGATGTGACTCAGATTTATTTTAGTCTCGTCTGTGCTTCATCACATTAAAATGCGTTCACATCAATTCTTGTCTCATTTCAGCCTTCATCTTCGATTCTTTCTTGTTTCATCTTGTTTCTTCTCATCATCTTGCAGAAGCTCAGTCTTGAAGAGAGAAGTTACTGTCATGATGTCAAGTCATCAATCTAGTCATCATCATCTTAATTTAGTTTCAGCAATTCTGTTTTGATCATCTCAGTCGTGTGCGCAAACTTCTGCAATCTTAAGTCAATAGAACTACTGTCTAGCCTTGATTCTGCTCGATTCATGTATATAGAAGTCGAGTTTTCATTCTTTTCTTTCACTCTTTGTCTTTCGTCTTGTACATTACCTGATGTATTGTTCTGTATCTAGTTCAAGTAATATAATAATCAATTCTCTATATTGATAGAATCTTTAGTTCAGTCTAGTTTCTGACAGAATTGAATTTAATTTGAATTAAACTGATCATTAAGTCAAGTTTTCATATTTACTTTCTGACTCAACTTAAGTACTTAATATCAACATCATGACTTAACTTGAATACTTGATATCAACATCATAACTCAACTCAATATTAATCTTAAGTCAAATTTCAATTCAAGTTCTTGATTTAATTCATTAAGTAATCAAAAATTCAGAATTCAATGAGAAGAAATATTAATTACTACTGATAGAAGTTTCTTGAGCAGAGTCAACATCTTCAGAATTCATGAGAATATTGATTACTATTAATAAAGATTTCTTGAGCATGATTCATAAATAGTGATCAACATCTTTAAAACTCATGACTCATGAAAATATTGATTACTACTGATAGAAATTTCTTGAGCAAAATTTATGATACTATTGATAATGCAACAGAATAATGCAATTGATTAAAGCTTATGCTTAACTATATAGTAATTACTAAGTTGAGAAAACATGTATTAATAGTAGTCAGTATTTTCATGAGTTCTGATCAATACTCATGAGAAAATCTTTATTAATAGTAATCAATATCTTCATGAGTTCTGATCAATACTTATGAGAAAATGTTTATCAGTAATAGTCAGTATTCTTATGAATCATGAAGATGCAATTGAATTAATTGCATTATTTTATTGCATTATCAAATATTTTAAATATTAGTAATAATAAATCATATCTTGATGAGTTGAATTGAAAATTCAAATCAATACTTGATATCAACATCATGACTTAACTTAAATACTTAATATCAAAATTCTGACTTGACTTAAATACTCAGTTTTAAAATTCAGACTTAAATTGAGTCTTGATGAGTTTAAAACTCAATTCAATCTCAATGACTTAACTTGATGCAGTTAATTTAGTTTGAATACAAAAATGCTTCAATTCAGAAATTAAAATCTGTTAAAAAGATGAATATTAAATGTTATTAATTAATGATCATACTTTTCATATTACTAAATCAACAATGAGATTTACCTGTATAAAATGCTGACTACAAATCTTCTGCAAGTTATGCTTGTCAAAAGAGTTGAACAATCTCATCAACATTGACAGAGCAGTAACAATGCTTTACTTACATGTTGAGCTCACACACAGTTGAAAAGCGAAGCAATAACAACGCGATTGTCAGCATGTTGAAGCTTGCACATACACAGAATGACAGCAGCATACATGCTGCAACTTATATACAACATATATATATATATTGCGAAGGCACGACTCAGCTTTTGCGCACATATGAACAGACGTGATGCAGTAAATTAATCGATTTTTCGCATTTTCAGATCAATTTACACGCAGCGCAATCACATACAAAGCAGTAACAGCACTTTATTTACATGTTGAACTCATATATGATATACACACATATATTGCAAAGGCATGACTCAGCTTTTGCGCATATACAGACAGATGTGATGCAGTAAATTGATTGATTTTTCGCATTTTCAGATCGATTTACATGCAGCGCAATCACACATAAAGCAGTAACAGCACTTTATTCACATGTTGAACTCATATATGATATACACACATATATTGCAAAGACACGACTCAGCTTTTGCACATCTACACATCTGCATGATGCAGTAAATCGATCGATTTTTCGCTTTATCAGATTGATGTACATGCAGCGCAATCACATACACTGCGAAAACACAACACAATCTTTGCTTATATACACAGAACAACAGCAACGTCTTTGCGCATGCGTTGCAACTCATATACGTCACACAAATATACATTGCGAAGGCATGACTCAGCTTTTGCACATATACACATCTGTGCAACGCAGTAAATTGATTGATTTTTCGATTTTCTGATCGATTTACATGCATTGCAATCACATACACTGCAAAAACATGACACAGTCTTTGCTCATATACATAGAATGACAACAACGTCTTTGCACATGTTTTTTATTTTATTTTATTTCTTCATTAAGTGCATGCAGTCTATGACTATGACACTGTCTAGACGTTGTATGTATGCTAAGTTACATGTAATTTGATCAGAGTTGCTGCTTTATATCTTTTCATTGATTAATCACATCGATAGTTTGCATATACAAGTGCTCTCGCTTAACTCTCGTCATCATACTCTCATTTTTCTTTGTCTCTTCACATTCTTTGCGTTCTACTCTTTCGTTTCTAATAGTCATTTTCTCGTTGCAATTCAAGTATTTTTCAAATACTTTAATGTTGCAATTCTTTCAATCTTGATGATGAACAATGTCAATATAGTGTCTATGTGACTGACAATGAGATTCATCTGTACATGATGTTAACTATGAATCTTTTGATTTTATTCTGTGTTTGAATAGAAGTCAAAAGAGTCAAGAGATCTCAATTCAACGCAGTTCAAATGATGTTAGAACGTTGCATGATCAAAAAAGTCATCATGCAGAGTTTTCACTCATGCGACAACACTTCTTCTAACAGTCACAATCGATTTACGAAGAAGATTAATGACATGTCGATGTCAGTAAAAGATGAAAAGATACTACTAGTGAAAAAGACAACTCAGATGAAGAGTTTGTGAATTGTGATTACAAGTGATTAAAGAATTTGCAACTCATCAACTGCGTCGATATCAAAACATCTTCATCAAATCAACAGTGTCGTTGAGTAATTGATGAAAAGATATCAGGTAGAATAGTCATTTCAAGTATTGAGAGACGTGATTACAGTGCTTGAAGAAGTAGTGATTCGTCGATCACGCTGATATACTGAAAAGACTTAAGCTCATCTTCTTTACTTAATGTCAAGTCATTCATCTATTCACGTGAAAAATCGAGAGCTCAAGAGAATGATCAGAACACATTCTCTTTCATTGATCAAAGTCAAACATTGAATGATTGCGATTGCATGTCTATACTAACAATTCATTCAACGTCTACGTGACATAAGTCAAATCAAGAGAAGAAAAGAGTTACTCAGTACAATTACACTCTATCTTCTCATCATGTGCATCTCTCTTTCATCACATATTTCTCTGCTCAATGAATGACAATCATTGAGTAAAAGAACACAGCTCTACGTACGTTATAATCATGAGCATCATGAATGCAAAGAAAACATCTTTCATCTTTGAATCAAGAATTGAATCGAGACATCGTTGTATAAAATATCGTCAATGAAGAGCAAAGCAAAGACGATGCATCATAATTAAACAGCACAAACACTTTCATCAAGAGTTTACTCAAGCATCACATGCTGAATAAAAGCTATAGATTTATTACTTGATAACACAGTGTCAATCTCATTGTTTCGACTGCGTGAAGCAATCGTATAAACGATGAGTGATTTTCTTTCTCAAAGAGTTTTGTTCACTCGATATAAATAGCATAGAGTTTCTCATGAGTCGAGTTTAAATCAATGTCACAAGAGTGTATGAATTACAATTACAATTACAATTACAATTACAATTACAATTACAATTACAATAGTGTCTGTGTTTTTGAGCTGAGCTTTTTCCTTAAGCTTTATCTGCTCTGCTTTATAATGTCTGCAGTTCAGCAGTAAATGCTTCGATGTTTGTCTTGCATTGCATATTTCATAGCATTTGTTCGAATTATTCTCTGATAATCGATGCAAATAGCTCTTGAAATATTCATGTCTCATTTTCAGCTGAATAAAGATTGAAAACATTAGTCTATTGATTTTTCTCATCTCTTTTAGTGATTTATGACTTAGATTCACATTTGATATGTGCTTTCAATACTGATTTTCCTTCTTGATGCTGCTTTTTCAGACATTTAATCATTGTAATTTCGTCTCTTTGCAAATTTGCTTTTTAACGAAGCTTATGATGATTGCTTTCATGTTGTCGATAACTGATAATTCTTGAGCAGCATTTTTGATCAATTGATCTGCTTTTTCGTTTTCAATAATGTTCTTGCAACTCAATATTCACTGTATGCGGATTTGACACTGATTCTGACGTAAATTGATCAAGTTTTGTCGTATGTCATTAAATAACTTTGCATTGACGTTGCTCTTTGTGTTTAGTCTTTGCAAAGTCATTTGACTGTTCATATACACTCAAATTTCGCTGTTTTTGAGTGCTTTTTCGCTGCATATTGCGATTGCATCGCTAATAGCTTGCAGTTTCGCTTTTGTTGTGATTATTTTGTCAGAAACGCTTGTCGCTTTGCTGTATTTGATGAGTTCATGCGTGAATATCACTGTTGTTTCAGTTTCTGTTTTGATCTCTGCTATCTTTTTTCGAATTTGCGATGCGTCAATATACATCACTATGTTTTTCGCCTTTTTGATAATTCTTTCTAATTCTCTGTAGTGCAAATTGATTATTTCGCAAGTTTCGTTTTTTGCAAATTCAATTTAAATTCTTGCTAAATGCTTGATTTCTTGACCTCACGATTTCTTGAAGTGAGAAATTTCGATTTCTTTTATTGAATTCAATGTTTTTTGCACTTTGTTCAATATTCAATATATCTGCATGAGTCTGTCTTTGCACTTCTTGACTTTTTGAGATAAGTTCGTCTTCGTCTTGTTTCAGTTCAGACGACAAGCGATATGTAGATTTGAAGTGTTCTGCTCATTCAGAACTCTATCTCAGCTTTATCTTTCTAGAAGATAAATTCTTGAGATGAATGAAATCTCTCACTCTGAGTCGCTTGCAGTTTGCTTCTTAAGCACATGTTTTTGAGCATAATTCACTCTTCATGTATCAACATGCGCTTTCGTTCTTTCAAGTCATGCAGACAATGTTTTTTTGATCTTCTTTTATGAACTTACGACTGTTCAGCTGTCTTACGACTCACTGTTTATCAAGAGTCAGAACTCATTGAAGAGATGAGATTCTTGAAGTCATATGTATGCATCTTGAAAAGTCTTGCAGTCGCTGTCATTGTATGCTACGTTTTGCAGTTCAAGCTTGAGTCGAAGTCTCTTGAGTTTGCTTATGTTCATCTTAACGAGTTTCTTGAGTTTGCTCATGTTGAACTGAAACGAGAGTTCATCAACGCAGAAGAAAGAATCATCAATTCAGACAGTAATTTGATTGATAAATCGAAGAGCAAACTCACACGAAAAGAACAAGTCGTCAAGCGACTTTAAAACAACACAGAAGACTGCGTACTGACGCAAAAATCGAAATCAAACTCTTTTGTGCTCGAAGGTCACGCAGAGAACAACGTTGTTTCAGAGAAGTAAAGTGTTTCTTATCAAATCACTATCTGTTTTACCTTTTCTTGATGCGCAAGGCAATAAGTCGAGGTCAGTCGTTACTATTCTGAGCGAGGTAACGCGACTACTTTGATACCTGAAATATAAAGCAATTGCGTCAAGCATTTTCTATCAAAAAGAGTAATCTAGACTCTTGCAGACTAGATTTATATCATTTTCGTCTGGCATAAGTCAATAATAGAAGACGATTTATTGCAGGTTTCAAGATAGAAATTGAGAGATCTTTACACTAGAGTTATTGTTTACGTGAAACGCTCTGAGTAAGAGATTAAAGAGATATTTAAGTGATGTCAAGTGAATTTTCTAGAAGTTCGAAGCTCAAAACTCGAAAAAACTCTCTATGAAAAGAAATATAAAGAGTCGCTTTATGCGCTCTTTCTCGCCTCGTTTCGCGAATAGTAACGCGAAACTCAGTAGAAGCAATAGCTCAGCGTCAGAACTCAAAACATCGACGATAGAAATCAAAAAGTCAACGATAGAGATTGAAACAGATCTATGAGATG
>JAABUK010008167.1_pt1 | contig 14787 bp, 7 predicted proteins | sample 5559141 | NCBI WGS metagenome assembly JAABUK01 (sample SAMN10711869, study PRJNA513367) | rock metagenome | isolation source: Antarctica rocks | place: Antarctica: Victoria Land, Pudding Butte nord | collected 2016-01-03
GCTGTAATTGTTGACACCAACATTATTTTCTCTTGCCTGCTTAATTCACAAGGGACAATCGGTAACCTCATTTTTAATTCCGAAGACATCTTTGATCTTTTAGAGAACTAAGAAGAAAAGAAATTAATCTGATTAAACAATCAAATTATTGTACAAGCTAAGTCCCAATAGCACTAACTTTTAATAAATTTTAAAAAAACCAGTGGCATGTTGTTTCTTGCTACGATCAATAATTCCTGACCTTCCATGTTTATGGTTTTGATATCACGTATTTCGCCTTCCACTTTCAGCAGTTCACCAGGTACAGGCATCACTGCATGGAAGCTTCCCTTCTCACCTGATAAATAAATATCAGCTGGCAAGGCATCGTACCTTCCCTCGTATGGATTTACACCATAGAAATTACCTCCTGCAAATAAATCGGTTTTGCCATCATGATTAAAATCTTTAACGTAAAAAGAAAACACAGGCGACCATTGTAATGTGGCCGGCAAAGGCTGAAAAGAAAAATGGCCCTTACCTGTATTCATTAAAATACCGGAACTAAAACAGGAAGCGGTTAAGGGCTGCTTATCAGGTAACTTATCTTTAAATATTTCTTCAGTAGATTTACCCGCCATCATGCCATAACTCAGGTATTCTTTTTTTAAATAAGGCAACCGGCTTTCAAGAACTTCCTTATCCAGGAACGGATAGTACTTTTTATTTTTTGCTATGCTTACTATCTGGTCCATTGAACCATTTCCATCCATATCTCCGAGATACATTTTAACCGGGAAGGATTCAGATGGCTGCAGTTTACTGTTAAGTCCATAATTGCCCAACACAAGATCTGTTAGTCCATCATCATTTATATCCACCGCCTTTACAGTGTGCCACCATCCTGTGAGGCGCTGTAAAGAATCATTTATTTGCATCACCAGCTTTCCGTTTTTATTTTTGAAAATTGCCGGAGCCATCCATTCCCCTACTACAATCAAATCATCCCATCCATCCCTGTCAAGATCGCTGAAGCAGGCGCTTGTAACCATTCCGATATTTTCTATCGCTTTACAGATTGTTCCGGTGGCAATAGTAAAGTTTCCCCGGCCATCGTTCAGGAGAATATAGGAGGTTGGCATAAGCCCATAGCTTTGAGCGTTTACCCGTCCGCCTACAAATAAATCATTGTCTCCATCATGATCCAGATCTGCCACGCAAACAGGACTTTTATTTTCATACATCGCCGGCAATCCGCTGCTTTTTGTAAACCGTCCTTTGCCATCGTTGATGTATAAGCGATCCTTCAGCTCCTCCCTCTCACCGAAGAATTCATTACCCCCGCTTACCACATACAGGTCTTTATATCCGTCGTTGTTTGCATCAAAAAAAACAGCATCAACATCCTCTGAGTTGGCATCTTCCATCAGTAACGATTCATTGGTGCTGATGAACCGCTTCCCCGGTTGTTGTATGAGTATTGCTCCGGGCTGGCCTTTGGCGCCGCAGCAGAACATGTCATCTAACCCATCTCCGTTTACATCCGCTACCGCTACGTGCGGACCTTCTGTAGAAACCATATGAGGAATGAATAGTTGCCTGTTAAAATCTATATATGCAACGTCTTCCTTATGTTGATAGGGCAGGATGATGCTGTCTGAAATATCCTGTAAAAAATTTAATCCCCGGTGAACCAGAAGATCCGGTACAAATAAGGAATCAATGGTTTCCAATGCAGCCGGGTTTCCCTGTTCGTAAACCACTGTTTGATCAGACTTAATATGACGCACCCGCTGTAACTGATTACCTGGCCAAACGATGAGCATACTGTCTATCATCCTTGCGTTTCCTAAGCCGAAATTCAACATAGGTTGAGAGCTGCTTAAGAAACCTCTGGCAGATTGCAGCTCCTGGTAGTATAAATGGCCTTGCACAAATACGAACACCTTAGCACCTGTTGCAAATGTATTTTTGGTGTTGCCTTTCAACCTGATATTGATATAATGGTGGTCAGGTAAAGCGGAGGCCGTGTTCTCAAATATTCCCGCGGTTTCGTTTATGTTATTGGTAACAATATCCAGGTCACCATCATTGTCAAGATCGCTGTATGCCGCACCATTACTGATGTTTGCCGTCTCTATACCCCATAGTGCCGATACATCGAGAAAATGCAGATTTTCGTTTCCTTTATAAAAATAATTATGCCACTTTCCGTCCGGCATATGCTCAAGCATCTGCTTGTCTGATTCATGTGTCTGCTTACCTTTAATGCTTTCGCTGTTTGAAATAAATTTCAGGTAATCGAGATCGTTCAACCTTTTTTTTATGCCGTTGGAAATAAAAATGTCTTTGTTGCCATCAAGGTCGTAATCTGCTGCTAGTGCCGACCAACTCCAATCGGTTGCTGCAATGCCAGCGTATAAACCGATTTCACTAAATCGCTTTCCTGCTCCTGTATTTAACTGGAGGCAATTTCTTGAATACTGGTAATTATAACCCAACCGGCGCTGAACCATGTATTCATCCAAAGGCCCTTCACCCAAAGATGATTTTAATACTTTATCATTTTCAGGTAACATATCCAGAGTTACCAGGTCGGTCCATCCGTCATTATTAATATCTGCAGCGTCGTTACCCATTGAAAAATGACTTTCATGTTTAAAGGCCGATGCATTCATTTCTTTAAAAGTACCATTACCCTCATTCATATAGTAATAATCGTTTTCATGAAAGTCGTTTCCTACATAGATATCATCGAACCCGTTATGATCAAAATCAGCAACAGCCACTCCAAGACCATAACCTAAAGCGCTGCTGATAATGCCACTGCCTTTTGTTACATCCGTAAAATAGTTTCCTTCGTTCCTGAATAATTTACCGCCGCTGATTTCACTATATTTTTTTCTCCTCGCGGTGTCTCCATAGCTGGCTGTTTGATGTATGGAATGCTGAAGCAGGAACATATCCAAGTCACCATCATGATCATAATCAAAAAAAACAGACTGGGTATTATAACCTGAAATATCTACATTCCATTGATGAGCCTGTTCTTTAAAAGTGTTGTTGCCCTGGTTAATAAACAGCTGATTTTTGCCATGCTGAAAAAACGTTTGCCCGCCGGACTGCAGGTAAGAAGGACGATGATTACTAACCGTACAAACATAAATATCCAGTAACCCATCACCATTCACATCAGCCATGCTAACGCCTGTAGTCCAGTCTGCGTTTCCTTTAACCCCTGCTTTGTTTGTGATGTCTTCAAATTTTAAATGGCCTTTATTAAGATATAGTTTATTGCCATTTTGATTGGCGGCAAAATAAATATCCGGCAGTCCGTCGTTGTTGATGTCACCGATTGAAACACCGGCTCCATTGTAATAGTACAGATAATCTAAAATGTTCAGCGTATCGGTATCTTCTATACGATTATTAAAGTAAATGCCGGTTTGCTCAGGTGAAAGGAGGTTGAATAGCGGTTTATTTTTTTCACATGAACTAACAAGCGTAACCAATAATAATAATGAAAGATAAACGCCTGTTTTATTACCTGCCTTTGGCATTAGATAAAACAAATATTTTAGTAGCCTGCAAAAGCTTTGCGGTTGTTGAGTAACACATAAAAGTTTTGCTTCCACTTATTGATTAAGTTTAAAAAAACAAGGACGGTCATTATTCAAAGCCACTGCAATGTAGGTAACCCCTTTAATGTTTTTCAGTAGTACCGCATCCCGGGCTTCTCCTTGTATAAAGATTCCTGACTGTTGCGGTTTAATAAACCGGAAATTTCCTTTACCATCTCCTAAATACACCTGGCCATAATTGGCATCATAGCCTCCTATTTCGGGCTTTACTGCGTTGAAATTTCCAGCTAAAAAAATATCCGGGTGTCCGTCTTTGTTAAAGTCGTCAGCGAGTATGGCATAAACCGGGGAAAACTGAGCCTGTACCGGCAGTTCTTTTTTTGTAAAATTACCCTTGCCGTCATTTATGAAAACGCAGCTTGCAAAACAGTTGGCTTTAAATTTCGTTGCCTTTGATAGTTGCTTGGCTGTAAAAACCTGGTCTATTTTTTTACCTGCATATTCACTGTATAATAAAAATTTTTTCTTAAGTAAAGGCATTTGAGCCACCATATCTCCACGTAAATTAAAAGGATAGGAAATACTGTCGTTTTTGTATACAGTAACCACAGTTTCAGGAGTACCATTGCCATCAAAATCGCCTGCATACATTTCTACAGGATGAGCAGGATCGGCTTTAAATTTCGAGTTAAGCCCGAGATTGCCTGCTATCAAATCCATATCGCCATCACTATCAATATCAACAGCCCTAACAACGTTCCACCAGCCAAATGAATCATCTGCTCCCTTCAATCGCTTTCTAATAAATTTTCCATTAATATAGCTGAAAGCCTGTACAGGCATCCACTCACCGCATACAATCAGCTCCTTTTTATTGTCACCGTCAATGTCTGCCCAAAGCGCATCGGTTATCATGCCATCAAATTGAATAAAGGGTGCAAGCTTTGCTGTTACGTCTGTAAAATTACCCTTACCATCATTTTCAAGAATATAGGACTGCGGTATTTTTCCATAGTTTCCAGGTGTACTACGTCCGCCAATAAAAACATCTACGTCTCCATCATTATCATAATCATAAGGTCTTACACACTAAGCATTTGTTCTTATTGCAGGCATTCTTCTGATACCGTTACTGAATACTCCTTTTCCATCATTGATATAAAGCCTGGCTTGCAAAACAGGAATGCCGGGATTGTCCGGTTCATTACCGCCCGAGGCTATCATCAGGTCCAGGTCGTTGTCACCGTCAATGTCGAATAAGGCCAGGCCTGCATCTTCGTACATTTCTTTTGTCAACTGAATTTCCGGAGAAGTATGAACCTGGAATGTTCCATCACTCTTTTGAAGTGCAAGCTTAACCTGATCTCCTTTAGCACCCCCTAAAACCATATCAGGCAAACCGTCTCCGTTAATATCGCCAATGGCACATTTCGGACCTTCCAACGAAAGCATGGCGGGCATTAATAATTCTTTATCAAAATCTACGTAAAGATTTTCCGTATGTTCTGCATGGCCGCTGATAACCGTTGTATCTTTTACAAATAAGGTATGTGAATGTGGAGGGCTATAATGAAACACCAGGTTAGCATTTGCCTGCTCAGCAATAATTGTTTGGTTGGAACTTACTGCAGTTAATTGTTGCATTTTCTGATCTGGCCAAATTATGATAATACTATCTATCATGTTATGATTACCCAATCCAAATTGCAAAACAAGATCTACGGAACTTTCAAAACCCCGAGAAGGCATTTGCATTCTTACTTGTTTTTCATTCCCTGTATAAATGCTAACTTCTGCACCAACTCCAAACGTGTTCCTGTCATTACCCTTTAATGCTACTTTTAAGAAGTTAAAACCCTTTTTTTCATTACTCCGGTTTTTATAAACAAAGCAGGGCATGTTCTCATTGTTAACAATCAAATCCAGGTCGCCGTCATTATCCAGGTCTGCATAAGCCGCTCCATTGCTGAAGGATGGCTGAGCAAGGCCAAGCTCCCCGGATCTGTTTTTAAATTGCAAATTGTGCTGATTGATGAAAGCATAGTTTGAAATTTTTGAAGCTTTCATTTTATCGAGGAGCTCCTTAAAATCCGGAAGGTTTTGTTGAGCCCCGTCTTTAGGCACACGGTTGCCGAAATAATCAATATAGTCCTGATCAGTCAGGTCCTTGCTGATCCCGTTAGAAACAAACAAATCGTTCCAGCCATCGTTATCGAAATCAAATATCAGGGCTCCCCAGCTCCAGTCAGTTTGGTATACATTTGCCAGGCGTCCTATATCACTAAAAGTTCCGTCGCCATTATTAAGCTGAAGCATATTCCTGGTAAACTGGTGATGGAAGTCGTTTTTCAACTTGGCATTAAAAACATCAAAATTGTCGAATTTTGTGGTGGTCTTTAACCGGTAATCACTTTCCGGCAGCATATCGGTAGAAAAAATATCCAACAATCCGTCGTTATTAATATCGGCCATATCAGATCCCATGCTGCTCAGGCTTGTACTGGCTATAGCGTTTTCCAGATCTTCTTTAAAAGTTCCGTTGTGCATGTTGATATAAAGGTAATCACGCTCAAAAAAATCGTTGCTTATATAGATATCCGGCCATTTATCTCCATTTATGTCACCGATAGTTACACCGAGTCCAAAACCAATTTCACTGCCGTATATCCCGGCACTTTCACTAACATCCGTAAAATGTCCATTATCATTTCTATACAATTTATCTCCTCCTTTTGGATCACGCATTTTGCGCAGGTTCCGGTCGTATCCGAAACTTTCAATCGGGCGGTAGCTGTTGTTCAGGATATAACAATCCAGGTCGCCATCTTCATCATAATCGAAAAAAGACGCGTGCGTCGTTAATCCTTCTGGTTCATCGAGTCCATATACTTTTGCTTCTTCTTTGAAGGTGCCATTTTGCTGATTGATGAATAGCTCATTTTCTCTGCGCTGCCCGTTAATCTGTCCGCTATTACATACGTATATATCTAGCCAGCCATCTCCATTTACATCAGCCATTGTTACACCGGTACTCCAGAATTTTGTTCCTGCTACTCCTGATTTTTCGGTTATATCTTCAAACCTGAAATTGCCTTTATTCAGGTACAGTTTATTTTTGTGTTGGTTTGCCGTAAGATATACATCGGGTAATCCATCATTATTAATGTCTCCTATTGCCACACCACCGCCATTATAAAAATTGCGATATTTAAAAACATTAAATTCTTTGGAATCCGTAACTGTATTCTCAAAGCCGATTCCTGTTTCAGATGCAGTCATAGATTGAAATAACGCATCTGCAGGGGGCTTATAAGCCGTTGAAGAATCATTGCTATGGCAAGCAATAAGGAAGGGTAAAAAAAACACTAAAGCAATCTTCTTTCCATCAAAAAAGAAACACAAATTTTTTATATGGATTACAGACATGAATTATAAGCTTTCAGCTATCAGTCATAGTATCACTTGTGGGTGATGTTTCACCGAAACAACTTATTCGGGAATTGAACCACGGAGGCACGAAGACACGGAGGAACACGAAGTTTTTTTACTAAAGTTATTAAACAACTTATTTGTGTTCCCCCGTGTCTTCGTGGTTCAATTTATTATCCCCAAATCGCCGCCGTTTAATGTCAACATTCAATTGGCTAGTTAAAAGGAAACAGCATTTCCTAATAGATCAAACTGACGAATGATTGCTGATAACCGACAGCCCTAATATCCCGCGTTCTGAACCAATCCGGAATTAATTGCCAATTGACCTGAAGGAATAGGAAATATTCTTTTATAGGTTTGCCCGGGAGTACCAGGATTGAATCCGAAAGCATCTTCCCAGTGACCAAACCGGATCATATCATTTCTTCTCCAGGCTTCCCAGCTGAATTCGCGGCCTCTTTCATTGTACAATTCGTTCAGGTCGAGAGTAGCTGAAGTGTATGGTGCAACACCGGCACGAGACCTGATACGATTCAACTCTGTTAAGGTTGCACTACTTACAGGTGAGCCTTTGCGTAATTCAACCTCAGCTTTCATTAACACGGCATCGGATAAGCGAAACACGATGTAATCATTATTCTGCGTCCGGGTACTGCTATTAGCTTTAGAATCCGGATAATACTTAACATTTCTCACACCGCTGCTTCTGCCGGGGCCGTCTCCCCCCACGTTAAAGACATCAGCAGGATCAGGGCGCGCTAAAGTCTTGGTAAAGCTTACAGGAAAATTACCATCCATCAGCTGATCTCCGGTAGCAGATTTTTGAGGACCGATCAACCATTGATTTGACCGCGAATCGGTAGCAGCATAACTGTCATAAAAATTGGCAAGTGTGCAGAAGCCATTCCAGGGATCATAAGGTAAGTTATACGTAGCGCGGTTTGCACCGTGAAGTGTTCTGGTGGCAAAGTGGTTGGCACCGGTAGCCAAAGTCGCGTCGAAAGGTATGGAAAAAATCGCTTCTGTAACCTGTGGACCATTATCAGGCCGGAACATCGCCAGTGCATTTCCTTCCAAAGAATACTTTCCACTTTTCATCAGGTCGGTAAGCACATCATCCGCTTCATTTAATTTCGGCGTTCCGATATAAACGGATGCGTTTACATACAATTTTGCAAGCAGCATTTCAGCTAAATACTTCGTCGGCCGTCCGTATGTAGATTGGTCTACTTTGGTACTTAAAAGAGGAAGTGCGGTTGTTAGATCACTCACTATAAAATTCCATACTTCCGTGCGTGGCCTTGTTGGGGGACTAGCACTTTTAGTACTATCCATGATGATCGGTATATTACCATACATATCCATCATAAAGAAATAATAAAAGGCCCGCATCGTTTGAAGTTCAGCCAGCGAGAGGTCTCTTTCCGGAGAAACAGGCGTGCCTTTTACAATCGAAATAATGTTATTCGTGGTTGCTATGCCTCCGAAACCCCAGGTCCAGGCACCATTCATCAGATCTATATTAGGGTTGAAGGTATGGTAGTGCATATTTCTCCATTTACCCCCATCTCCCCAGTCACTCCCTCTTGTCGGAGCCGTCATTTCATCTGTGCCAGCTTCCTGCGGGTTCCATATATTTTCAGGGTATGCCCTTAAAGCCGTATAAACAGGACCTGTCAGAGAAATGAAATCGCTCGGAGTTTTCGGAAAAAGGTCTTCGGTTAATTCACTTTGTGGAGGGGTGTCTAATTTAGTACATGAAGGAACTGCCAGAAAGCAGCCTGCAGCTACAATAAAGAGTGACTTTTTTATATAGTGATGCATACTATTTTTTTAAAATTTCAGATAATCATATACTTATAATCCTACATTCAAGCCAAAAGTAAAAGTGCGGGTTTTCGGATAAACGTTAAAATCATTTCCGCCGGCCAGGGCTCCTGTATCATTTGCCTGGTTAAAGTTCAAACTCAATTCCGGGTCAACTCCGGTATAATGTGTAAAAACAGCAGCATTAAGCACCGTAACAAACACCCGGAAAGATTTTAGTTTGGGTGTAAACTTTGGTAGGTTATACCCTAAAGTAATATTATCAACCCTAACAAAATTGCCACTTTCCAAGTATTTGGTAGATGGGGCAGGCGTTGCTTCATTATTATTAGTAGTAAGGAATCTGGCAGGTATATTTTTCCCTGCAAAATACGAAGGGTCACGATCCAACTGCAAAGCAGTTAAATTCATGATTTTATTTCCAAACTGTCCCCTGAGAAAAATGCTTAGATCAAGGTTTTTATATGTGAAATTATTGGTCCACCCCATGGTTAGCTTAGGCAGGGAAGATCCGAATTTAGCTTGTTGATCTCTCCGGTTATTTAAGTTTCCTACACCAGTAATAGTTTGTTTGGCCCCGTTTGAAAAAATTTGTTTTCCCTCAGGGGTAGTTCCTATCCACTCATACAGAAAAAACGCTCCTAATTCTGAACCAGGGTATAACCTTTGCGTAAAAACGTCTGTCAACCCTGCCCCCTGGATATAACTATAATCTATAGAGTCATTCTGACTGGTAGTAACACTAAGCACTTTTCCCTTATTGTATGCCGCGTTTAAACTGGTATTCCAGCTAAAATCCTTGCCCTTGATTGCCTGGAAGTTTATCTGCAATTCAATTCCTTTGTTGACCACCTCACCCACATTCTGCCATTGTTTACCTATTTTAATAAGTTGGCCGCCAGCGCCTATCTGACCAGGTGCAACGTTTACTCTATATAAAAGATCCTTCGAGTTTTTCTTGTAAAAATCCAGGGAACCGGTGATCCTGTTATGCATAAACCCATAGTCGATTCCACCATTAAGTACATAGGTACTTTGCCATTTCAGGTCGGGATTAGGATCGAAAGCAGTGTTTAATCCGATAGCAGGTACAAAACTTCCGTTATAATAAAAACGGCCATACCCACTGTTTGTATAACGGTAAACCGACGCGTAATTAGGAAGGTTTTTTTCTCCGGAAACGCCATAACCGATCCGGAGTTTTAAATCGGAAAATGTGTTCTGATTTAGCATGAACGATTCTTTTGATACTTTCCATGCAAAAGAAGCGGCAGGAAAATGAGCCCACCTGTTATTAGTTCCGAACTTGTTTGAACCGTCTCTGCGAAAGGTAGCAGTGAGTAAGTATTTGTCATAAAATCCTGCTTCAGCCCTTCCAAAAAAGGATATCAAGCGGTCATTATCCAGGTTAGAGCTGGTAACACCATTATAGCCTGCCGGAGGATTCGATAGTGCCAGGTTATTAGCACCTGTGGCACTTGATATAATACCCTGAGTGGCAGCGCCAAAACCATCTGTCTGATCGTTCTGCCAGGAATAACCGGCTAACAAGCGTAGGTTAACCAAACCCAGCGTCTTGGAATAATTTATATAAGTTTCTAATAATTTTCTTTCGTTAAAATTCTCATACTGCCTTGCCTGGTAACCCGTAGAACCATTGATTCCGTTAGCAATTGATAAACCACTCTGATCAGGATAATCGTTTGTGGCATATACCTTACCGTACTGCATATCCCTTTGATACGTTGCAGTAAGATTATAAGTCAAGCCCGACAATATATCTATAGCCATTGTAGCTGTACCCGATAAAGTTGTTCCCTTTTTGCGGTCACTAAATGATTCCAATAAAGAAAGCGGATTAAAATCGCCTAGTTGTCCCGTTTGCCGGTATTTTCCATCTGCGGTGTAAACATTGGCAGCCGGTGAATACCTTAATGCGTTTCCGAGAGCCTGACTTGGGTTTACATACCTGCTATCAGTCAGTCCGGTTAAAAGTTGCAATCCGAAACGAAGCTTGTTATCTAATTGAGAAAAGTCAGCGTTCAGCCTGCCGGTCAACCGGTTATTGCTACTCGTTTTAATGATACCGAGCTGATCGAAATAATTTATAGAAGCGATATACCGGGCGTTGGAAGAGCCGCCACCAAAGGAAAGATTATGACTTTGCGTGTTTCCTGTTCGTTCAATAACCTTTTGCCAGTTAGTATTAGCCCCATCATCAACCGTAGATGGAATAGATTTGTTGTGAGCTGCCAGGTAGGTCTTAAGTTCGGAAGTAGAGGCCACTTCAAATCTTTTTGAAATTTCATCCACACCGTACTGGCCGCTGTAGGTAACAAATGATTGTCCTGCCTGAGCTTTCTTGGTAGTGATTACAATTACGCCATTAGCACCCCTGGTACCATAGATAGCAGTGGCGGATGCGTCTTTCAAAACATCAACCGATGCAATGTTGTCGGGCGAAATGGAATTGATAATTTCATTACTAAGTGCAGGAACACCGTCAATAACATAGAAGGGTGCAGTGCTTCCTCCAAAAGATCCCACACCTCTTAATATAATACTAGGCGTACCGTTCGGGTCACTGCCACTTCTGTTAATATTTAATCCCGGCACCTTTCCCTGGATCAGTTGATCAACACTCTGAAAAGGCCCTTTATTGAATTCTTTTTCAGTCACTTTACTTACTGAAGACGTAACATCTCCCTTTCTTACAGTGGCATAACCAATCACCACTACATCATTTAAAATAGTATTTGTTATTACTAAAGAGATATCAACAGACGTCTTATTCGTAATATCAACTTCCTGCGTAGCCGACCCTACAGAAGAAACCACCAGGGTGGAAGCAGAAGGCGGAACAGCAATGCTGAAAGATCCGTTAGCGGCGCTTTGCGTTGCTACTTTAGTACCTTTTATTGTGATGGTTGCATTCGGCAGGGGAGAACCATCTTTTGAGTCTGTTACCTTTCCGGTTATAGTGCGGTTCTGCGAAAATGAAACGGTGGTTATGAGGAGAAGGCAGAGTACAAACATGACTTGGCTTAGCAATCTGAACATCTTAGTAAAGGTTTAATATAGTTAAAGATTTCTTAAATAAATTTATGCAATTCTTTTTACAATCAGGAAGTAAAAAATTTATTCAGGAAAATGAATATAGAGATACAAGTCCAATGGATACCAGCCTGCAAACTATCAATACAGCATTTTCCCTTTGATTAAACCGTATAGAAGCGTGAAGCAGCTATAGTGAATGTGATGTTCCGTTTTATATCCATTGGTCTTTGACGCTTTTTAAAATACCGGGTAATATAATTTTGTGATCCATTGTAAACTATCCGGTTCTGTTAACCTATCTGTTACTAATGACTCAAAAGGCAAGGCAGGAGCATTCATCTGATGGTCCTGGATATAGTTTTCCATTTCCTTTATTCCCTGGAGGATAGACGCATGGCCTCCTTTAACCTGCGCGGTTAAGATATTACCGGCTACCAATCTATTAAATTGAATGAATGCTGAATCAGGTAAGGCTATATTGGTAGGGATAGCAACCATCATTTCATATTCGCCTGTTCCGGCTGCCTGAACATGCAACATGGGAAAGTTAATTGCTTTGGCGCCCCTGGCTGATATATATTTTTGAAGTAAATGAACCCGGCTATACACATCAGGTACGGACGGATAAAATGTTACCTGCTCTTTTATTACTACCACCAGCGTATCCTTAACTTTTTCCTCCTTTATGTTTATGCCATAGATGTTTTGTTCTATTTCCGCGTAATCTTTAAATCTCTGCAACAGTGCATCTACCTTATCCTTATTTCTCATGAGCTTAACCAGGGAATAAGCCTTAATAAAAACGTTATTACTTAAGTTATAATTAAAGCTCCAGGTTGCAACACAAGAATTATTATTTATTGAAAACAGGCTTATGTGATTATTAGTGGTATAACAGTCAGTTTTGAAATGTAGTTCTCCAGGTTTGAAAGATGAACCAACCATCATAACCGGTATATAATGATTCCATGAATCCCCGTTACTATTATCATTTTGGTAAATAAGATATTTTGAAATAAGATCCATTTTTGCAGGGTCTGCTATCAAACGGGAAATACTTACAGGATTAGTCCCTATTTTAATGGATCTTACAACAGCAACCTGGCCAGGTATAATAAAGTGAATTATTGTTACCATCAAACACAGACCGGAGAATAAGAAGACACTTTTTTTTAATAAAGTCAGCCTGGTTCTTCGAAAAGTTTTTGAGGAATTAGATTTCATTTTAATAATAAAAATCCTCTTTTGAAATTTGTGTAACAACAAATTCTCAAATTTCAAGAGGTTCCTTTGAATTAAAAATAGTGAAAGCAGGTTGAAGAACAAAAGCTTTTAAATTATTGAAAAGATTGGTTAAGCAGCGGCTATACAGATAAATTGTAAATTTTGATCTGTGCCTTTCACAAACCATCAATGCGGGTTATTAATAGATAGCAAAAGGTGGCCAGGAAAGATATAAGGTTAACAGTGCCCAAGTCAAAATTATCTGAGTATACTTTCGTGCTTCTGATTGCTTCACTGTGCGAGTTTCGTTAGTTACTGTACAACATGATCTCAACTGTTTGCTTGTCTGGAATGATTTCTTATATGATGTAGCTACATGTAAAAAGAGACAAGTGATTGCTGTTGTTAGTCTTCCTGATAAGACCGGGAAAGATATCTTTGAATAGGAGTTGTATTGCCGCACCATACAACACAAAAAAGCGAATTCAAGATCATTGGTAATGAAGTGGATAAGTTTATGTAAATTTCGCTAATACAACTGTTGTTGTGCGTCATATTATGAAGAACCTCATACTCATATCATTATTACTTTTTACTATCAGTTCGTATGGACAAGATGAACGACCCGAAGATTATGGCATTAGGCATTTACAGACAATTTACAAAGGCGACACTGTTGACATTTTGATTAAGTCCAAAAAAGGTGAAGAACAAAAAAGAAAACCTTTATTTCTTTTTTGTCAAGGCAGTTTGCCAATTCCTTTAATAATAAAGTATGACGATAATGGCAAAAAAGGAATTTATCCTCTATTTGTTTTTAGTCCAGACAGTTTATCGAATGACTATCATTTAGCTGTAATCAACAAATCTTATGTTCCATTAATTGCTGACCAAAAATCTTTAAATGCTGACTTAACCTATAGAGACAGCACAGGCAAATTTCCAAGAAAATATATTGAAAGAAACTTACTTGATTATTATGTTGACAGAGATATTGCAGTAATAAAATATCTTCAAACTCAACCTTGGATTTCAAATAATAAGTTAGTTGTAGCAGGACATTCAGAAGGAAGTACAATTGCTGCAAAACTTGCTTATACTTTCTCAAAGGTTACACAATTAATTTATTCAGGTGGCAATCCATGCGGACGTATTGTATCTATTATTGAGCAACAAAGAGCTTTTGAAAACGACACAACAAAATTTGGAGAACAAGCTTTTGCTGACTGGAAAAATATCATAGATGACCCAACGAATATGCAAGCTTCTCAAGGTGATGCCTATAAAGCAACTTATCAATTTTCTGTTCCACCACCAATGAATTATTTAGAAAAATTAAAAATACCAGTGCTTATTACTTACGGAACTAAAGATTACAGTTGTCCGTTTAATGATTATTTCAGAGTAAAAATGATAGAGCAGAAAAAAGCAAACTTTACATTTAAAGCATACATCGGAGTAGAACATAATTTCTTTCCTTTAAAGCCTAATGGGGAAACTAATTTTGACATTTTTAACTGGGACAAAGTAGCTGACGATTGGCGAAAATGGCTCAAGGGAAAATAAATACGAACCGCATAACATTAAGTCGTATAGCCGAAAGCCCCCGAATTTTAAAAGGGCATAAATAAACATATAAGCCCGGAACAATTAGGGAGTGGGGCTTTTGGCTATACGCTGTTCAGCG
>JAABUK010008171.1_pt1 | contig 14783 bp, 10 predicted proteins | sample 5559141 | NCBI WGS metagenome assembly JAABUK01 (sample SAMN10711869, study PRJNA513367) | rock metagenome | isolation source: Antarctica rocks | place: Antarctica: Victoria Land, Pudding Butte nord | collected 2016-01-03
CCTAAATCGCACCCACGGCCTCTCAATCCCATCCTCCTACACCGCCCACCTCACCCCCCTCACAGCCCCAAAACTCCACGCCGACATCGCCCACCGCGCCCTCACAGACCCGGCCGCGGCCCACACACCTTACGTCGTCATGCTCCACGCTGTCGATTACCTCTCTACTACATCCCGCGCCTCTACCACCGTAGGGAGTACTGGCGACGCAACCTCCATTCCAACAACAGTCCCAAATGTGCAACAAGCCTGGTCTTTCTCCCACAGCCCCACGTCTCCACTCGACGCCCAGTCCACCAATAAACACAACGAGCGCCACGCCCGCCTCACGTTCAACCTCCGCGATCGAGCCGTATGTCACGGCCTAGCTGGATTCTTCGAAGCCGTACTGTATCCAGGCGTGGAGCTGAGTACGAATCCTTTAACCATGGAGGAGAAGAGTAAGGGGATGATGAGTTGGTTTCCGATCTTTTTTCCGTTGAAGGTGGGCATTTCTCCTCCTACTCATCCCTTCCTCCTCATCCTCCCCTTCCTCTTCCTCCTCCTCCTTTTCTTCTTCTTTTGTGCTGATATGTGAATAATCAAGACACCACTCTACACCCCCGACGCCTCCTCCCTCACCGTCTCCATCTTCCGCGCCACGGACGGCAGGAAGGTATGGTATGAATGGATGGTGGAAGCTTGGTCGAATATCATGGGGGCTGTGGGCGAAGGGAGGAAGGTGAGGTTGGGGGTGAGTGAGGTGGGGAGTTCGAGGGGGGGTGGGTGTATGATGTAATGTTTTTGACGGAGGTGGAGGAGAGGGGGGGTGGGGTTGGTGGGAGGGGAGATGAGATGGAGGGATTTTTGGGGGGTTTGGTGGTGGTATGTTGGGGTGGGAATTGTTCGTGGGGACAAAATGGAACGAGGAGGAAAGGAGGGTGTGGTAGTAAGATATCGAGTTATTGTAAGCTTCTCATGCAGATTGGTATCATGACATTGAGCCATGTCGAGCTCGAATTATAGCCTCTCGTAGATGTTGATCTTCTAATCCAGGGCTCTCCCTCTTCTATCTAGCATTGGCTGGTGCATGAGACGTTGAGTCCGTCCGCATCGGGGTATCTGAAAAGACAGTGGCCTCCCATGGTGTATCGTCCTGTCCCAGGCCCCGCTGCTCTTGAGCGAGTAGGCGTATGTTCGCAACGTGCTTTGAAGCAAGCCAAGAAGACCCCAAGCCATTGAGGATTCTATTCTTGATTCCCCCGGGCGACCTAAGCAGTACGCAAAGCAACGAGCCAAAGAGTGTTCTCATTTGCTCTCGCTTCCCGTCAGCCCCTTCCGGATGGCAAGTACACTATCCACAATCACCGCATCGATGCCTTCCTTGACTTGCAGCTAGTGTACACTGTCAGTATGTCCTTTCCCTCCTATTTGAAGTGATATCATACCTTCACTTTGTCAGGATCATTATTCAACGCTCCATAACTAACGCAAACCAGTCCCGATTCTTTCACCACTCTGACAAGTCGCGGGCTTATCACAAACGGATCTGCAGCCGATACTAGACCGAGGAGATTCCATCGCGACGCAAAGCGGATGGCCTCTTGTAGACTACTGGCTCGAATGTCGCCAACCGGGCTCGTGCCCGCGTCTGTAAGGAAGAGTATGGGTATCGAGGGCTGTTTGAAGGATATGAGAAGGCAGATGTCTGGATTGAAGCTCGAGAAGATAACGTTGCGCTTCTTGCCCAAGTCGTAGACTTTTGTGAGGACAGTATCGACAAAGGAGTTCAACTCGACCGCATAAGTGTCCATCTCTTCGGCCTCGCTTTCGTGAAGCATGGGGTATTTCATTTCAATGTTGAAGCCGATGCTTTCCGGGAGCTTCTTAAACATTTCCTCCAAGGTGGTGAATGGGGCTTGGATGAAGTTGCCGCGACTGTTGCCTTTGAACCCTTTCGACTTGAAGTCTCGAGTATGCTTCATGCGTTCCCGCATGTCCTCTGAGGTGTCGTCGCTTGTCAGGTCTCCCAACGACATGGAGCGATGTTTTCGCGGATCTGTACCGTTGATGGCTTGCGCGACGGCTTTGTTGGCCAAAATTGGAGAGCCTGGTCGAGACTGGCGGGGGGTACGGCCATTGTTCACGTGAAGGAATTGCTCGAGCGTGAGGGTGTGCACTGGGGCATCAATGCCAGTCTCACTTACGAGGAAGTCGTGATATATCACGGGCACGTGGTCCTTTGTCAATTGGACATCGAACTCGACATACGAGGCTCCCAGATTTGCGGCTGCGATGAACGATTGTATGGTATTCTCGCCAAGCTGCAGCGAATTACGGGCAGCAACGTTTTTGCCCAAGCCCCGGTGACCAATGACCATGGTGGAAGTCATACTCTTCCAGTAAGTCAGGTCCTCCGCAATGGTCATATTTGGGTGCGTGAACGGCGTGATGATCAGGAAATTGAAGTTGACCGTGCCGATAACCTCGAGGGTGTTTGCTGCGACAATCGGTACAGCAACATCTCCCTGCAACGAGATCCGCTTGGATCCAACACTGGGTTTGACCGTTGACAGGAGTGCCACCCCGCGGCCAACGATCTGATCATTGGACCCGGCGTACGTTGGCACAATGTCGAAGTACATCTTCACCTTTGTGACATCGGGTGCGTAGAACACGAATGGCTCTGTGCTAATATTATCTTGAACCGGCAAGTCGATGATCGATTCTTCGCCGCGCGCCCCGCTAGCAGAGACGACGACTGACAAGGCAGTATCAAGCTGCGTGGAGTGAGCATCTGCCAGAGGGATACGATCAAGGTTGACTGCTTCAACAGCCTTTCGGCTATCCATTGTACCCAAACTGACAAGTATCATGGCATCCTTTGTGAGGTAGCGATGGCCGTAAGTTCTGACAGGCTCGATACTCTTCATAGCACCACTGCCATTGAAAGTGCCGTTCAGCTTTCTGTTCTTATGCGATTTGCTAATTTGCGATGGATGAGCCGAGGGCGAGTCAGAATCAGAAGAGGGTGGAGATACTGTGACCTCGGCCAAAACTTTCGCGACATCGATATGTCCTCTCAAGGCCGCGTGTTCTTTGGCTGTCCATCCAGAAGTATCTGGCTTCTCCAAATCAGCCCCTGATTCGATTAGAAGGCTGACAATACCGATGCGGCCCTCGACGCATGCAATGAAGAGAGGGGTCCATCCGTAGGTATTCTCTGCAATCTCCATATTGGCCTTTTGGCTTCCGTTACCATCGAGTAGAATAGACGCACACTCCACATGGCCGGAACGAGCAGCGGCGTGCAAAGCTGTCTCGCCTTGATGGTCCTGATAGTCAAGGTCGACTTCCGCATCCACCAACAGTCGAACGATGACCGTAAAGTTGGCTTCAACAGCCAGGGTAAGGACCTCGCCTGACTTGGACATGTGTTTGCGAACGGCAGCTTTGCGATCGTTCGATCCTCTCCAATCCTCTGCTTCCAGTAAGGTCCTCGTGGTTTCCGGATGTCCACCAATAACACTGAGATGTAGAGGAGCATATCCATCGACGTCTTGCCAGAAAGGAGCATCGATCCCGTCCCTGACTTCAAATTGACCCCAGGCTTGCATTTTTGCGATGATGATCTGACAGATAATCACAAACCCATATTGTGCTGCGTAATGTAGTGGCATTCGTCCATACACATCTCTTGCACATAAAGCTTCGCGTTGTTGTGTGCGCAGCTTGTCTAATAAATATTCCAGGAGTACCACAGCTTTGTCTTCTCTTCCTAATCGACTGTAGCCATCAAGCTCTTTGGTGGATGATGTTAGAGGTGCAAGGACCGGGGCCGCTGCCGGTTTGATGTAGTTGGTCGTATCTACGTTTGTGTCTTGCAGTCCACTGTCAGTGGCTTCTCCATCACCTGAAGCCTTGGATCGCCCGAGGCTTATTATGAGACGATGTATGACATTCCGCTTATTGATGTCGTCTCCTTCGTTGAGTGATTCTATTTCTTCCAAGAGCTGGTCAATGCAAGCCTTGGCTCTGCAGGCAATAGCTCTTTGGAGAAGATTGAGGGCCATGATAGGCGGTATCTTGTCTGCCGGGTCTTCTGTATGTACTTTAGATTGAGACAATAAATCAACCATCCTCTCCGTGTCGTCCAAACGGATGGCCGAGTCCACCGCATCCAGTACCCCTGCGGGTAGGCTCAACATCGCCTTCGAGGAAGCTCGCTTTAGAGAATGTGAGGAATGGGTGGAGCTAGAATCGTCGCGAACCTTGACATCGCCGAGCTTCGAGAGCCAGTCGTTGACGAGCTTCATCGTCTTTATCAAATCGACATTGGTAGCAAACTGCTTGGTGTCAACCTTTGATTCTAGATACCGCCGCTGCGTCGACGCCTGTTGCAGCTTCTTGTCCAGCTTCTTCGTGATCTTGACGAATCCTCTCCTGTTGACCTCTCCATACCATTGTAGCTTCCTCAATTGGCCGCGTAACTCTAAGAGCGCACCCATGAGATCTTCCACCTCTTCCCTGTCAATGCCATTGTCGGTCTCGAGCGATCGACCATAGCGGTCCTGAAGCAGCTTGAGCCGGCGAGCTGCGTCGGCAAACTTCTTGTTGTAGAATAAGTCAACGTCCTCCAAATTGCGATCCAAGGAAAACAAGAACTCTGCAGCTTAATCAGCACGCGGTCCAAGAGGCCCCCATATGAGCAGCATGCCAGCCGTATCAGCTCCATCCCCCTGCGTGGCATCTGCAGCCGCTGACTTAATGAGCTTCTTCAACGGCTTGTATTTGATATATGATGTTGCCCACTCTGGCACCTGATTGCGAGGAAGGTTCCGACCGAACTTCATGTTGGCGTGACGGTATGGCTCGTGCGAGCAGACAAAGGAGTGTGAACCTCACTCGAGTCGAGTGTGATGAACTAGGAAAGTGGGGATGGGCGCAATCTGATCCTGCAGAAAGCGAACAGGGAGAGTGCAGATGCAGTAGACTGAAAAGCCATTGAGGTGGTGCTCTATTGTCACCGTTACAAGTTCAGAATATCTGCATGCATGAAGTGGATACGGGAGAGGTGACGGCGCGTCTTGGAACAAAAAGCATCCCTTTGTGCGTGCCTGGATGGAGACGTTTGGTTGGCTGTCGGGAGTGTCCACGGAGAACATAGGAATGCAGGATCCCAGAGGTATCGAGTGACGGAGTGATAGGCTAGGGTAGGTCTTGCTGACGACAAAGCAGGAGCAGTGAAGTCGACAAGATCGCCTCTGGGAGAAGCAGGAACAGGAACGCATTGAGCCGGTAAGCCTCCCTACAATGCCAATCTCCGGGACTTATCTCCGCCCGATTCCTGTAATCTATCACTCTGTGCATAAAGTACTTTAGGTATACAATTATATTTGATATACAATAGTACCTTAGTACTCACTAGAATGAGCATGAACCGGGTACATTTCCTTGGGATATAGGGGCAGTAAAGAGTGCAACATTTGAGTACATCCTGTCGATAAAATGTCATGTACTCGCTACTAGAGAGATACCTTCTGATATAAGACAGCATTGAATTGGTATCTATCCTATGCTACAAGTGTCGATTCAGGTATCCATATCGCGTAACTGGCCTATTTTCTCTCACTTTCCTGTCATAATGATACCATGCTGGCTCATCTCCTCCCTCTCTTCAATATCTAGGACTATCATGCTTCATAAAAGAGTTGCCGACTGGTAGAGAAACCATGCATATTTGGTATACCTACTAGTGATGTGAGGCGTAGCTGGAAATGAAAAGCCTCTGATCCACCCGTTTCCCCCAACGGCCCGCCATTGCGAAAAAGGCTCTGCCATGTACCGAGTTGCGATTTGTAGTACAATAAACGAACAAGTTTGATTTGGAGCTTATTGATGCGCGTTGGATGACTCGGATTGAAAAGTATCTGGAGGCCCTGCGTGATGGACTTCTCAGGATGGGCGGGTACCAGTGCTAGAAGACTGCTGGGCTGAGGCGATCTCCTGACGCTCAACTGCCTCTAATACTTGGAAATAATCCTCGACTTCGCCGTAGTGCTGCCCAGTATGTGGAGACTCACGCTGGATCTCGAAGTCGGCCGCCGTGGCACCCATTCTATCGAATTCTGCATGGCTCTGTGAAGGTGCCTTCGAGGCATCATTGCTAGTGGAAGGTTTTGCGTCGGAGCCGCCGTCATAGCCGAAACTCACTGGCGTAAGATAAGCTGCTGTTGAATTGTTGCTGCTTGGCTCGTTGGGGTCCTGGTATGCCGAAGGTGTGGAAGCCGTCTGTGATCCGGCGTAGGAGGTGAACGAAGGTAGGCTCACACGCACTTGCTGAGAAAGAGGCTCATTGCCTTGATGTTGATGCAAAGAGGCTGCATGAGCCCTTCCAGCGCCGTCGAGTTGAGGGAGGTAACCATGAGCTTGGTATGAGGAAGACGCCAAGGACGAAGGGACCTTGGTGACAGAAGCATCTGGCTCAGATTTGAAGGGTGAAACGGAGTCGGACTGGTCCTCATCTTTGGATGCGAGCTTGCTGTTCCCATCTCGTGCTTTTCCAATTGATGATGCGTTCTCCTTATTGGCACCACGTGTGGCCCCGCCGCCCCCTCCTCTAAGAAGCTTGGTCAGGCGATCAGCAATCCCAAAGCCAGTGCCTAGCAAGGATTTGGAGGACTGGACTGAAGAGTAATTTGGGTTCTTGAGCATCTTCCGGAGGAATTGGTGGGAATCACTCTCGAGACTAAAGCAATCATTAGTCGAAACCAATAATGCTAGTGTGAGATTGAATGACTTGCCGTGGAATATCGATGGACTTGACTTTGGACGAGTCACAGCTGCTGCCGACAGGAATGTGACCATGCATACCAATTGGTATTTTCACCTTGGCTACCATGTCTGTCCCTTGAGCTTTGAGATCTGCGATCACACCTGAGCTCAATGGGAGAGAGCCGCAACCTTCATCTGGTCCCCATGAACTCCTAGTCTCTGCGGACAACTCGTAGGCATCCACTGTCGTTGGTGTATCTGTGCGGTCGCCCCAGATAGGATTCATACTGGGATCAATGTCCAAGTTTTGAGATGTGCTTATAGGGTCATCCATGGGCTTCCGCACAGGCGTCTCGGTCACTGCTGGTACAGCCTTGGACTTCGAGTCCGAACAAAGTGTTGCAAGAGTGCTCGGCGAAGTCTTGACGGGACTTGGGCTCGACTTCACATTGGGACCTATGAGACGTGTCGCAGGCCGCTCAGGACAGTGTTCAACGGATGGCTGATGAAGTTCGGCCATCTCCGTAGACTTCTTAGGATTGGTCATAGAGTCCTGTCTCACAGCTGCTGCATGTGTGATCCAAGCGCCCTTGGCATTAGCGTTCGATCTATCTGGCGCTGACACTTGCTGAGGCACATCACGTGTTGAAAACGGCACAGCGTCTCCCTCTGTCAAATTCATCTTTCTACCGTTCTTAAATCGAGGAGCCAGATGCGGGCTGTTGACCTCGTTGGTATTCCGGGGCCGACGACTCTTCGCAGCATCTGGGCTAAGGTGCAGATTCGTGACCTCATCCTTGGTCACGGTTGGACGGGCTATAACAGCTGGCTGTGAAATATTCGAAGAAGTCTTCCGATAATTGACGCGAGGCTGAAAGCGACCATGGTCTAGGGAATGTGGATCCCCAATCTCTACCTTGATCCCCGCATCGTCGTAGGCCCATGTCCGAAATGGTGTGTTTGGTAGCTGGCCTTTTAACGCATAGTACGACCGAGTGACATCCATCCTATCTTTCATGCTCTCCGTTGTGATCTGATCCCAGCCCGAGAGTCTTGGTGAGTTGCGCGCATTGTCAATCGTAAGGGGTGGAAGTGGTGCATCCTTGCGACGAAAATTAAAAGCACTATTCTCCCAGTCCCATGGACGTGGATTGGTGACATGGTCCGGGACCTTAGTGGGTAACGGAATAGGGTCTCGGTCACAGATGGCCCACCATATATCTTGCTCCGCATCATAAGCTGGATCTTTACTCGAACCACCATAACATCCATAGCGACGAGCTTGATCGCGGACTCTCGAAATAGCCTCCTGAAACTCGGCCACAGTCGTACAGTAGGTCTTCTTGTCCAGCCCCCAGTTGTAAAGATATCTGCTAGCATATTCAATATCCTCGTATTCAACAACACGCATGGCCGGATCCGAAGGATCCAAAACGCCGGCCGAAGAACCTTGTCGATGCGAGGGTACTTGGGTGCTTCCGCTTAGATCATTTGTGTTCTGGGCTTTCCTCGCGATGGCAGCATTCACCATATCTTTGACATTGAGATTTGGCTCGTGATAAGCATGCCGCTTGCTCGCATTAAGGTCTTCATGTTGGCTACTCCGGGCACCGCAATTACGCGGGCCAGGGAGCCCGCAAGGGCCACTATGAGTAGTGTTTGGTACGAAAGGCAACGCAGCCGGTGAAAGCGCTTTGCCCGTCGATTTGTGCTGAATGTCTACACCAAGTCCCTCCGCTTTCTGATCAGTGGAGATCTTAGCGGGTGGAGTGATGGGTAGACCTGTATGAGGTGCGATAATGGGAATCTTGCAATTTTCCTTTTCCTTGCTGACGCGAATCCTGTCAAGAGATTCAACGAGATGCCTTCGTTGTGCTACCAACTCGGTGCGCTCTGTGGGCGTTATGTCAAAGTGGTATAGAGCCAGGTGCTTATCAATATTCGTGAGCTCTTGCTTGAATGCTACCTCCTTGGCACTAGTATGCGGAGCAAGTAGAGACTCAGATGGTTTGCGATTACTGGATGCTCGCGACTCGTTCGTGCTTTTCTTCAGCGGACCTGACACATTGAGGGTTTGTGCAGGCTGAGGAGGGAAGCCGTACTGCGAGACATTAGATGGCGGCTGCTGACAGCCTAAGAAGCTCTGCTGTTCCGCGGGCTGCTGCAAATACTGCAATGGCTCCATGATTGTGCTGACTCCGTTCCAGTACGTACGATAATGCATGCCATTACAAGACACTAGGGTGCTGCCATCTGGGAAGACTGCAATGGGCACCATGGCTGCTGGTGTCTGCATCGCATTAGACATAAGGGGCTGGTACCCGTACTGAGCGCCATCATAAGGAGCTCCATGCATAGAGCTTGCTGGGAACCCAGACTGACCGGCGAAGGTGTCACTTGGGTTCGAGGGGTAACCAACAAAATTGTCCGGGGCCATTGAAGGTATTTCCTGTGCTTGCACACCATGCTGCTTGAGGGCCGAAAGAACCGAACGGCCTTCCTTCTGGGCAGTGTCTGCATTTGCCAGCCGCCCTCGAACGAGACCATTCAGCGAGCCAAAATCAAACATCGGTGGTGGTGAGGTTGGACCAGCTGGAACGATCCGACCACCTGCTGTCACTCTATGGTGTGGAGGTGAGGCATGCTGTTGAAGGAAACGCACAAAGCCATCGTGACGTTGTACCGGCGGCGGTATGCCTATGGGGGGTGGAGGTTGACGATTCAATTTGGGAATGGCCATGAATCTTGATCCAATGGATGAGCGACACTCGATATTGTTGGAGGTGATGCTACCGCGGGAAACATTGGATATGTCGGATAGGCCACGGGATCGAGAGGGAAGCCGACGTGTACTGGCCACTCCCATGTACTGGATTATGTTCTCTGCAACGGTTCGGTCAATCTGTGTTTAAGGTATAGAAAGAGTAAAGGAGGACGGGTAGATCGTGACACTCACCTGCGATGGCTTCTGGCTTGACGCGTAACATGATAGGGACTGCCCGTTGCATGTGTCTCATGCTCAGCAGAGTAGAGATGCTATATACAAGCTTTGGTCGACTCGGGCCCATGCATAGAGCAGCGCGATGTGATTCCACATCGCCATCTTGGTTTCCGCAGCTGATGCTTCGCGGGGGAGGCGTCACAGGTTGCGGACAGTGAGCTGCGGCTTCGGGGGGAGATGTCTGACCTTGGGTCGACTGCTCTTGCACCCAGTCCGAAGTTCGTGCCATAGCTGGAATCTGGGCTGGCTGGTTGATGTAGACAGTATCAATGATTGTTGGGTGGCGACTTTGGGAATGATCCTAGGCCTGAATTAACACTCTGGACAGCAAGGATTCGGACACAGGCCCAGCTGCCGGAGGAGTCCTGAGAGTAGGACATAGAATTGAAGGAGGGACCCCCCTAAGAGACTAATAGCTGCCTCGAGTCTGTGATTTGATGGAACGGGGTGCATTTGGGGCCCGGGGCAATGCAGAAGTGGAGTTTGTGATCGTGGAGCGATGGATGACAGGTGCAAGAAGACCCACCTTGACCAAAAATGGTTGAGCTTCCGGAAGCTATCAGCTCCTCGGCGTGGCCGGGACTCCAATCTGAAAGCGAATGTCGGGGTGATGGTGGTGATCGAAAGGTTGCTGGCGCGTTAATGAGTGAAGAAGTCGTGTCTAGCTAGGCATCACGAGAATCTGCTAGCGTCATCAAAGTAGCTCTACTAGATCCTCTAAAGCAAGCGTAACTTGGAGTCTTGCCTGATACCGTCGTAATGCGTAGTTGCCTTCTCAGCTATTGCTGTACTACCAAGGACTTCATCGGAGCTGCGAGCCGGCAACAACCTTCCAAGCAATATCAGTCCTTCCATTCTCCTTTGCAACAGCATCCACGTCTTGGTAATCGCGAAAGCACCCAGGATTTCATGGCAAGCGTGGGGCCTTCGTCCTTGCCGGCAACATCTGAGGAGGGAAGTAGCAGGGAGGGTGCTCGTTCCTTACTGATACAACAAGCAACGCTTCCTGTCAGCAGGAGCGAAATCTTCACTGTGACAGGTGGGCTTCTCAATTGGCTTCTGCGGAAAAACTCGACTTGTATCATGCGAATGGGTGGAAGATGGATCTCATGACTCGGCCACTCGGCCGCACTGGAGTCAAACATAGCATGCAATGCTGCTACTGAAACACTCGACACAATCAGCCCGTAAGGTTTCACGAATTTGCGGGCACTGGATAAGGTGTAGTTGCTGCGGGCAATGAAGTCACCTCTGCCATGCATATGCGCCCAGATTTGGTGTCTCCTGCTACTGCTGATACTGCGACGTTCACACAAGGGACTGTAGCATGTGTGACGTCGTACAGTACGTCTAGTAGAGAATGGCTTGTATTCTGTGAGCCTTCTCTGAACCAAAGGCGAAGTGAAGTCGTCCCAGGGGATCTACCAATCAGATGCGCGGCTCGGGTCGATCACCCTAGCGTTTAGGGCACTTCTCCAGGGCTTGTCTTCGAGTATCCTTCAACACAACATAAACCCATCGGCTGCGATCTGACCCCGTCTCACAATGTCTGTCCGGGCGACTCGAGGCCAGAGAGCTGCCGCAGAGCAAGCTACAGCTACGACTACAACGTCCGGATCATCTCAAGAGCAACCGAGTAAGTCCGCGCGTTCGCTTCAAGTACCAGTGATGGCCCCCGTTCTGCCCCGATCTTCATCCAATTGTATTCCTTGCCAATGAGATACGCTGACGTCGTGCCTATGGGGATTTGAGCAGATGAAGAGTCGAAGACCAACCCCACGCACAAAATCTCCCATATCGGAGCAACAGAGACAATTGGGAGTAGGCTACGCAAAAGACGCCATACAGACTCTTCGCCCATGGAGGATGCATCTCCCGCGCCCAAGCGGGTGCAGTCAAAGAAGGCAGCACCAGCAACTCGCCAACATAGCCAAGCCAAGCATTCGGAGCAAGACGCTATGAACGCAGCAGCACCAAATACTCCAGACCAAGCTATGGACTCAACGGACACCACTGTTAGAGACACGGAAACCATCGAGGGCAACAGTGTCGAGACTCAGCCGCATGCAACACTGGGGGCCCCTCCTGATCAAAGTCCCGGTGGTCCAGACTTCAATACTGTGATTGCGGACATTATCAACCACGGGGAGACAGTGGACAATCACTACGCTTCTCGCGCATTTAGCACCAGGGGGATGGTGAACAATGGCTATCTAGGAGCGAGCTTTCATTTAAAGACTCAAAGTCTACCAGTCCTCGAGAATTTGGTAGGTTCCATGAAGAATAGGGTCGGTGTGAATACTAACACATCCAGGCTACTCAAATCTTGGATATCATGGCGAAGTCAACGTATCACGAGATCCTCACAATCGCCACCAAACCTGACACCGACCCTGGACAAGCATACGCGACTTTGAAATCCCTGTTCGACCACACCAAGAAAGTCTACTCGGTCCGGGAACCCTTTCTAAATCCGTATGAGCTAGGACTGGTGGACAATGGCCAAGTTGAAGTGATCAGAAAGGCAAACATGGCGACATTCGTCTCTAGCGTCTTTGGCAGCCAAGATGTTGGATTCTACCATCTCAACGAGAACTTTATCGATACTTTCGTTGCAGACGCAGGTCGTCTTCTCAAGAATCAGGCTCAATTGTTCTTGGATCTGAAGACGCAAGCATACATATCTGCCGTCCAAAACACGGATCGGAGTAGGGAAGAGATACTAGAGGATCTATTCCCTCAAAATCTCGAAGGCCACTTGTTGGAACGAAGACCCGGCGCCAAACAGCTTGCACCCAGTGAGGCAGAATTTGTCCAGCGTGCTGGTAATCGCCGAAAAGTTTTGCTAGAAGAGGCATCGAACCCAGTGGCTATCAAGAAGCTACCCGAAAAATACGTTTGGGAGGATTTCCTGAGAGATGTCAGTGCCTATGTGAGCAAAAATTTCGAGGCTATCGCCGGCGTGGCCGTAAGTTCATTGCCACCCATGTGATGGGTTTTGCTGAAACTAGGACAAGGCTTCCAAATCCGGTCGCCCCCAACAGCCCCAAATGCAGCAATCGCGTGGCCAGCAGCGGCCTTCACAACGAGGTGCCAGTCAGCACACTCCACACATGCAGCAACCGGGAACATATAATGGCATGCCACCTTCTACGCCGCATTCATTCCCTCAGACTTCTGCTCCAGCCAACAGTCGAGGCGACATCGCCGAGGAGGCAGCCCAGGAAGCCCCCGCATCCAATTATGCTATGCAAGATCTTAGCACCAATGAAGATTCTGCGATGGCTCATCAATTTCAGCAGCCATCGATCGAAGGTCAGGTCGCCGGTCCTTCGCGACAGATTACGCAGAACACTCCTCAAATCCAGTACCATTTCGAGCACCCTCTTCACCCCAACGTCCCTGCGCCTCCACCGCCTTACTTCCAGGAAGTTCCATACCAGCATTCGCAGCAACAATGGAATGGGCACATGCCAAGCCCAGGCCAGCTTCATCCTGCTTTTGGTGATCAGGTCATCCCATATCCTACACAATCAGCCCCAACCCAAGTCCTCTACGAACGAGCTCGCATGGCCGCGACAGCAAAGGCGTCGCCTAGTAATCGGCGCGCCGGGCATCCGAGCCAACGTCGTCCGTGGACGACAGAAGAAGAAAGTTGTCTCATGGCAGGACTCGATCGTGTCAAAGGACCTCATTGGAGCCAAATCCTTGCAATGTTTGGTCCAGGCGGTACCATTAGTGAGGTACTCAAAGACCGCAATCAAGTCCAGCTGAAAGACAAGGCACGAAACCTCAAGCTATTCTTCCTCAAGAGCGGAATCGAAGTTCCATACTATCTGCAATTCGTCACTGGCGAGCTCAAGACGCGAGCACCCGCACAGGCTGCTAAGAACGAAGCAAAGGGAAAGGCTACCACCGACGAAGATCGTGCTCACATAGAAGGTCTAATGGCCCTTGCGGGGGGCACTTCGCACGAGCCGGATCAGCCGGGCAGCTTTCTGGGGAATCTCAATGTACCTATGGCGGACATGGGTGTTGGCGTGCATTCCAACACTGCGAATGGCAACGGAGTACTCATCGACCCAGAGTTCACCGGCAGTGTCCCTACTGAACATCGGCTTCAGTCGATCGCTACGGACGCACCGGCCGATGGTATTGACTAGGTCGTTGTGCCCAGGTCGAGCTATCGCAGCTTAGCCAGGCCAATGCAGCTGTTCCTGGGGGATATGCATCACATCACCGCAGCGTTCTAGTCTGCCAAGCATACATCATCACTTGGTCTAGTATTCATTTCGTAGGGCGTGGATTCGCCCAAGATGTTCATGCGGGCTGGTGGTTGGCACTGCACGGCTTTCTCTCGCTGTTTATAGATATCCCATACGCGCAAATCATACCTTTTACGATTATGTGGCCTGTGTGCTGTATGGAACAGATCGGAGTAGCAAGTTTATGATAGAAAAGTCTTTATATGCACCTACTCATGATGACGTTGGCGTATACTCCTATATTAGTAATGTTACGTGAAGATGGAGATGCATGTGGTATGTGAAAGCAAGATTTTGAATGGCTGATGGTTGGAGGAATTGGGGGTTGTGAGGGTTATGTAGGGTGAATGCATGTGAATGGTAGGCATATGGAGTGATGTTGTCTCAATCCGATTGAGGGCTTGAAAGCGGCCTTGTCGCTCACGAGCGGCTTTGACGAGGCGTGCCTCACAGGCTGGATGTTTTTCGCTGCTGGGGTGGGAGACTGGGGTGGTATGTTGAGCGGCTTTGTCTATGGCTTGGCTGGACGGCATAGGCTTGGGTTTGGGACTGGTTTGATTTGTCACGAATGCGTTCTTTGTATGCATACAAGTATCGCACATGCCGCATGAATATCTCCCAACGTTGCAGGTCGAAACGCCTTCCCAACGCCCATCGATGCATTATCCCCCAAACGCCATCACTCCCATCCCCAACCCATCCCACCCACCACCATCCCCCCTCACCGATAAAACTCCCCCCTCTTAACATTAACCCCATACTCA
>JAABUK010008172.1_pt1 | contig 14782 bp, 19 predicted proteins | sample 5559141 | NCBI WGS metagenome assembly JAABUK01 (sample SAMN10711869, study PRJNA513367) | rock metagenome | isolation source: Antarctica rocks | place: Antarctica: Victoria Land, Pudding Butte nord | collected 2016-01-03
AACACTGGCACCGACGCATGCCTGATAGAAAGTCCCGGAATATGCCGACTACATCAGGCCTGGTTCACCATCGGATGGGCAGTCTGACCGGCTTGGCGGCATAATCCGGAAGTCGGCATTATGGGCCAATTCGTGTAGCAGGGTCGCGGCGTATCCTTCGGGCGTCTGGAATCTCGCGGCAGGTGGTACCCCGATCATGTCCAGGGACGGTGAGTAGAACGCCTCGTTGCCACCGGTCCGCACGCGTATGCCGCTGCGCGCGACGATCAGCTCGGGGGCGTCAGGCTTGCGCCAGGGCGCCTCGTCGAGCGTCGGCGCCTGGTAGGCGGGCACACCATCCACTTGGCTCGCGTGGAAGGCCGTGAAGCCGCGCAGCAGCGGCACGTGCCGCACGACGGCCTCGCCCGCGTCGCTGCCACCCTCGGGCTGCTCGTGCACGTCCAACCGCTTAAAGAATACGACGGGCGTGCCTCGTTCGCCGGCCCGCACCTGCCAGCCGCGCTCGGCCGCCTGCCGGTAGGTCATCCAGCGCGGGTCGTCGCTGGCGTGCGCCAGCTGCGTCATCGAGAGCAGGACCGCGTTCACGCCGCGGTAGGCCCGTCCAGTGATGGCGTTGCACGGCAGTCCCGGCATCGCTGTGCGCGCGCCTTCGACCGAGGGTCGGCGCCAGGGCCTGCGCCAGGGCGTGGTGCCTGCGGCCAGGGCCGCGATGATCCGGTCTGTGACTTCCTGGTAGTGGTCCCGCACGCTTGTCCCGTTGCAATTCGCTGATCCGTGCTTCGTCATCCTGGTGCTCCTTTCTCTGAACACCTCCCGCCGCCCCGCGTCCCGGCGCGCGGGGCAAGGGCGGGCGCAGCCCGGGCCGCTTGCGGCCGCACCCTTGCGGCGCGTGACGGAACGCGGGACGCCCTCCCCCTCTCCCAGTCCTTGTTCTTTTTTGGCCCTGCTCGTTCCGCCTTCCCTTCATCCGCCTCCATCGCATCCCGCTTCTCTTTCCCGCCTCGATCTGATCGTATAGCGGCCTTCCAGGGCCATCGGAGGCTTGCGATGTCGGACGAGTTGGAAGCCCAGCGCCGGTTGAAGATCGCGATCCTTGAACGGGTCCAGGATCTGGGGCGCGCAGAGCACCTGGCTTACGCGCTGATCGAGACCGGATTCGACATCATCGCCGGGCAGCACCGTCCGGCAGAACTGACACCCGCCGATCGAGCTGCCATCCAGGACAACTATGCGGACGCGACACCCAAGCTCATCGCAAGCCGTGCCGTTGATGAAGTGGGGCTGGCCGAAGTGATCGGGGTCGCCGAGACCTACGCGCGCATTTACATCGATTACTCGCCGCTCTCGCACTGGAAGACGGATCTCCGGCAGGACGAGATGCGCGACGCCGGGTTGGCCGAGGACGCGACCGAGCTGATCGACGCGCTGTACGAGCGATGGCTTGCGGCCGGCGTCAGCCAGTTCGGCATCTGCTGCGTGCTGGTTCTCACGACCGTGCAGGTGGCACTGCGTCGGGGCATGGCATGGCCAAAGATCGTGCGGATCTGCCTCGATGCGATCCAGATGTCCCGACGTGGGCAAGCCGGGCCGCCTCCGGAGTTCTCGGAGGCGGAGATACTGAAGGAGTTTGCCGAGCGCGTGGGCATCTCGAAGGCTGCGGCGCGCAAGTTCATGGCGTTGGTCAAAGCCGGGAAAGTGCCGCTTTGAGGCAGATCCTTGATCGCGGTCCGGCTTTGGTTCTGGCGATCGCGCTCGGGCTATTGCTGCCCGCGGCGCGTCCCGGGCTGGCGCAGGACGTCGGCCCCCCGGGCGATGGACCCCTGTCACGCCGGCAGGGAGCAACCGGCGTCATAAACACCCATGCCGAGGCGCACCGGCGGCTGCCCAACACGGTGTCGGATGCGTCCGTCGGGATCGAGGTCCATGCCCGCGACGTCTCGGGCGCCACGGCCCTGCTCGCCCGGCAATCGCAGGGTCTGCTGAATTATCTCCGGACCGAGAAGGTTGAGCGGCTCCGCACCGAGGGCGTGAGTGTCGAGCCGGAGATGCAGGAGGTACATGGACACCCGGACCGCATCACGGGCCACACTGGCCGCACGACGGTTACGTTCCGGACCACTCCGGATCGCCTGCCGGTCCTGCTGGCGGGCTGCCTGGGTCACGGCGCCAACAGCGCATCTCAGGCCGGCTCGTCGCCGCGCGAGGAGGAGATCGAGCAGGCCCGCCAGGAGTTGTCGGCCGAGGCCGCACGAAGCGCCTTGGCGCAGGCCGGTACCGTCGCGCGGGCAATCGGTGCGCGTGTGACCGGCGTGCTGCAGGTCGATGTGGACCCGTCAGGCGGCGATGCCATGCCGGGAATGCGGCCGGCGATGGCGATGCATGCGGCCCGGCCGGGAGCGGCGGTGCCCGTTGAGGCAGGCGAGGCCGACATCCAGGTCCAGGTGCAGGTCAAGGCCGGGATCGTGCCACAGGAGTGAGGCCGCACGTTCGGGAGGGCTCCCGGAGGCGTGGTACGCGCCCCGTTGCTGGCCGGCGACCAGGTGTTCAGGTGCACTGACAGTCCAGGGTCAAGCCGGGATGGCCCATCCCTGGCCCTGCTGCCTGCATCAGCTCCAGCGCAGGAACATGCAGCAACCTTGTCCTGCTGGTCAGCGATGCCCTCGGCCGTAGCGTGCGCGACCACCTGACTTTATCGATCAAGGCGTTGGTGTTGCTGCGGCTTCGCCGTGTGTTGTGCCATGCCCGGCCGCGTATCCTCGCTTCCTGCACCCAGCCGGCGGCGTGAAGACTGACTCCGGTTTCGTCAGCCCTCGTGTAGGTGATGATGCGCTGAGCGCCCCGGCGCTCCGCTTCGCGGGCGGCGCGGCCATAGAGTAGCGACGCCGCATTCCAACGCAGCGCCGCCGGCACGTCGCGTCGCGTCGCACACACAGGCGGTTCACCTCGACGATGCCGCGGCCCATGAACGCCCGCGCCACGGGATTTCCCGTCATCGCTACGCCCACCAGGGTAGCGCCGTTCCAGGCTGAGAGGCTAAACCTGGCCGTTACAGGCGGCCCACAATGCGCGTGATGTGCCTGGACGAACGCACAGGCGGCCTTGAACGCGATCGGCCGTGCCTGGAGCTGCCAATCCAGCACCAGGCCGCCGACGCCGTCGTCGGTCAGCCGGCGCAGGTGGTGGCCGGTGAACGCTTCCACGCCGATGCGGCGCAGCAGCTCGCGTCCCCAAGGGGGATCGTCGGCGACCGGTTGGCACAGCGACTCGTGGAGCGATTCGCAGCAGGTCTCCCACATGAACTCGTGCCCCCAGATCTCGAACAGTTCCACCACCTCCGACTCGCCGCAGAAGAAGCAGAGAGCGGGGGCAGTCGGATAACGGTTGCATGGCGCGCAGAAGCTGTTGGCCGTCATGCCCGTGTCCTCCTTGCCGGTGCTGGAAGACTGCCGCTGACGAACGCCCGGCGTAGGTCGCCCCAGGCCGCCTGCTGCCGGTCGTAGGCCATGGCCAGCACCAGGCCGTCCTGTCTCAGCAGGTCCAGCCGGATCGAGGGCCGATAGCCTCTGGCCGCGGTCAGCAGCGCCACGAACCCCGGGAAGGCCGTGTGGCGCCGGGTGAGCGCGTCCAGCGCCGGCGTCGGCCGCGGTGCCGGCACGGTGCTGATGTCGGTCAGGAACGGCGCCTCGGCGGCCATCGGCCTGGCCTGCTTGCAAGCCAGGTCCATGGCGGCATGTTGCCCCATCTTGCCCCGCACCAGGATGGTGGTGAGCTGCGGGACCAGGCCGGTCGGCGGCATGCGGAAAGTGACGATGTGCAGTTGCGCTGGATACCGCTGCACGCGAATGCGGCGGCGGGAGCGGCGCCGGCAGACCAGCACTGGCAGGGTTGCCTCGCCCATGACCTATGCCTCCTTCTCGGTGACAGCTACATGGTCGAGGTCACGGCTGTGGTCGATCCCATCCGCTCCGTGGCCCGCGTGGTGGCTGACGCCATTGTCCTCGATGAACATGGGCTCGCCGCACTCGCGGCACGGCGTTGGGTCGTCTCCGGCCGACACCTCCGTCAGGAAGGCACGGAAGCGGTCCGCCACGTCCCGGTCGGCGGCGATCTCCCGGTCCAGGAAGGCTCGCAGATGGTAGGCTTCGACCTCAGCCGTCCAGTCCTGCGGGACCTTGAAGGCGTCGAGGATGGCATCTGCCGTTTGAGCTGGCTGCTCAAGGCGGGCGATCTGCTCGCCAAGCCAGTGCTCGGTGTCTATCCAGGACAGGCTTCGCCGAGCGCCGAGGTCGAGCAGGTGCGCGCCACCACCATAGCCGTCTAAACGAGCCTTCGAGCACGTCAGGCACCAGCGGAAGCCCCACAGGCCCTGCAAATTGAACGCCTCAGCGCAGTGCAGCGCGAAAGCGATGATGTTCTCGACGTCGGCGTTCTCGCTGGAGTGCAGCCAGAGATCTGCAGTCCCTGGCGAGTCGTCTGCCTCCGCATCGAAGCCGATGCACCCGTCCTCTTCTTCCAGTTCGTCGACGAACTGCTGGTAGAGGGCCAGCGCCGGCGCGACGTTCTCGGCTGAGCCAACGGGGAACAGGACGCTTACAAGGGTGTAGTAGTTAGCCATGGTTGCCTCCAGAAACGGCAACGGCCCGCGGTGAGGCGGGCCGTTGCGTCGAGTTGATTGGGATTGGGTCGGGCCACGGTGAACCGCGGCGGGGGCGCTACTCGTAGCGGGGTGGCGTGCTGGGCCAGTGCTGGGGCAGCATCGGCACCTCCAGGACCAGCACCTCGTATTCCCCCTCGCTGGCGACAGAGCACTTCGGGCGCCGGCCTTCGTTCAGGCTGGCAAGCTGCGGGTTAAGGCGGGCGCAGTACGCGTAAGCCTCGTCCTCAGTGGGGAAGGCTGCGGGGTAGCCGCCCAGCTGGGCATAAAGGTCCGGGTCGGTCACAAGCTCTCCAGAATCATACCACCAGCCGCCTTCTTGGGGTCCACCCCAGCCGAGCGTGACGAGATAGAGCGCCACCCAATGCAGGCAGGGCGGCGGCGGCGGATCGGCAAGATGCGCGTCACGGCCGGTGTAGGCAGGCAGGTCATTCAGCGGTGCGGCTTCCCCGGTCTGATCGTCCATCATCGCCGGGCCTCCCTCACCCGGCCCGGTACCATGCTGTCCCGGTCGGACAGCAACTCCGGCATCGCCAGCGCCAGCCAAAACATGACCGCTACCGCCATCGCGCCGCCAACGCCGCGCAGCGCCGTCCTGGTCCTCGTCCTTGTCCTCATCGTCCTGGTCCTCCGTAGGTCTCTCCTTCGAGACCCATCCCCAGGGTTGCTGCGCCCCGAGCGGGGCAAGGGCGCGCCGCTCGGCGCGGGCCGCTTGCGGCCGAACCCTTGCGGCGTCCGGGGCGACAGCGGCACCGATCTCGGTTCGCTCCCCTTCGCGTCGGCTCACCATCCTACTCACTTCTTGGCGCTACCTTCTTAGCGCTACACCAGCGTCCCTAGACCTGTGACGGCGCTGCTCAAGGCTTAATGGGTCAAAGGATTTCGACCGTACATCCCCAGCCCTGGACTTGGATGATCTGTTTCTCGTCCGTGAACACGGTGAACTCGCCGCCCAGGTCCCACTCGCCGTCCTCGTCGCGCTCGCCGCCGACCACCACGCCCTCGATGGTCTGCTGCTGGATGTCGTCGGTCTCGACGACCACCCAGACGTCGGTCAGGCTGCTGCCGGTGAGGGAATAAGGGCAACGGGCGCGCGTGCCGGGAGGCAGGCGCTGGAAGGCTGCGCCGAGTTCCGCCAGCCGCTGCTCGCGCTCGATCGCAACCGTCAGGTCGGCCGGTGCGTCCAGGCGCGTGGCCGCGAGCAGTTGGCGCAGCGTGATCAGGAACAGCGACGCTGCACGCTTTGGCGGCCAGGGCTCCCAGGGGCGCAGGCCGTTCAGCAGCGGCAACGGATCGTAGCGCAGCGGCGCCAGCGGGATGCCGAGTGTGTCGCGGGCCTCCTCGGGCGACCAGCCTGCGACATGGACGGCCTCGGAGGCGGCCGCGAGCCGGTCCGCACGCTTGTGCAGGACCAGGTCGTCACCCTCCCATCGCGGCAGCCTGAAGCGTGCCGAGATGGCCGACCGCAGGCGTTCGGAGAGTGCCTGGAATTCGTCACCCAGGTGCGGCCGTAGGGGGGAGACGGGATCGAAGCCGCCCATCAGCGCCTCCTCGGCGTCGTGCAGGATTTCCCGCAGCGCCTGGCCCGGCGTCAGCGGCTCGTGCGGCTGCATTTGCTGGCGCAGCACCAGCACCAGCAGGCTGTGCTGGGCGACGGACAGCGGTAGGTCCCAAACCGAGTGGCCGCCCCAGCGGTAGGTGCGCGACAGGCCCACGGCCAGGTCGGCGTCGGTCCAGGCAGCCGGCTGCGGGTCCAGCAAATCGAGCTTGCGTCCAGACTGCAGCCGGATGTACTCCCGATCCGATCTCATGCCGCCACCTTGCGGGCGACCAGCACGTCGTTCCAGTCGTTGTAGCCGCCCGGCGGCAGCAGGCGTTGGTATTGCACGCCAGCCTTCGCCGCCTGTTCCTGCAGGCGTGCGGCATACTTGCATCCCTGCTCGTCGGCGTCCGTCGCCGCGACCAGCACCGCCCGGGGACGGACGGCCATTTCCAGCAGCAGCGCGGCCAGGCATGCCACTGTCGGCAGTCCCATGCCGCCCGTCGTGGCAACATAGAGCGTATCGGCACGCAGGCAGTCGATTGCAGCCAGGCTCAGTGCATCGATGCCTGCCTCGCACACCGCCAACCGGGTCGGCGCGGCCGTGCCGCCGGGCAGGCGGAACAGGGTCTTGTCGTGACCTTTAGAGAACCCGCGCCAGTCCGGACCGCGCATCTCCATTCCGGTCAGCTCACCGTCGTGGCTGCGGTGCGCGAACCAGGCGCTACCTTTCGGACCCTCGCGCACCACGTCGAACAGGTCCGCTGCTTGCAGTATGGCCGCCGGCAGTGCGCGCGTGACGGTGAGGTAGGCCCAGGTCGCCGTGCCCGGGCAGAGGCGGCGCCGCCCGCTCCAGAGCTTGGTCGGCGGCTTGGACGGCTCGCGCGGCTCCCGCATGCGCTCGGCTTCCGGGTAGGACGGCGCTATGCCGACCAGGCCGCGCAGGTGCTGGCGGACCTGGCCGAAGTTGAGGCCGGGGTTGAGGTGCTGCACCAGGATGAACACGTCGCCCTTGGCGTCGGACATCGGGTCCCACCAGCCCTGGCCGCCGTGGTTGACGATCACCACCTCGCCGGCGCTGCGGCGGTACTTCAGGCAGTGCTTCGTGCTGTCTTTGCGGTCCAGGCTGTAGCCGCCGCGCTCCAGCAGCAGCGCGCAGCTCACGGCCGCCTTCAGCTGAACCAGTTCCTCGTCGTGTGCGCTCATGTCCGTGCTTCTGCACCGGGTGGCAGGACGGGGCTGGAGCGGGGGGGCACCGTGCCCCCTCCCCTCATCCTTTTCCATCCTGATTCCCACCCGGCCATTGCTGCTGCTGCCTGTGCGGCAAGGCCGGGCGCAGCCCGGGAGCGCCCTTGCGCGACGAAGCCTTGCGGCACGGGTGGCAACGGCGATAGGGGCTCCATCCTCGCTCTCCTCTCGGAAGGTCCTCCCCCTTTTCTCCCGAGATGGCGCAAACAGTGCATGCGACCCATGCCGAGGCGTGATGGACTGCAGCTCGATTGCTTTCTGGCCAGGCACCTTGCGCGTCTGGCATCGCTGTGATTCCGTGCGGCCCGTCACATCGATCAGGAGTCGAACCACGATGGCCAGGGAAACCAGCACGAAGGCCGTGCCTGCCAAGGCAAAGGCGGCGAAGGGCAATGCAGTGCCTGCAGCTACGCCGGCCAAGCCCGCAGAGCTGCACGCCGCAAAGCTCGCTGTACCGGTGACAGTCACGCTGAAGCACTTAGCGGCTGGGATCAGTGAGAAGCACGGGTTGTCGAAAGCTCAGGCGGAGGCGGTCCTAGCCGGGGTGTTCGAGGCTGTAGCTGCCTGCCTCAAGGCGGGGGAACGGGTGCGGATCGGCGGGTTCGGTCTGATCGAGGTCAAGGACCGGCCTGCGCGTATGGGGCGCAACCCTGCAACCGGTGAGCCCATCCAGATTGCTGCGAGCCGCAAGCTCGCATTCCGCGCCGCAAAGGAGCTAAAGACGGCGGTCTGACGTCACACGGTTAAGTTCTGGACACTCATGGTGCCTGGATGGTTCGCGTACAAAGGTCAGGGCCGGCGAGACTTACCGGAAAAACGGTCAAAACAGCTCGAAGCTGGCACCATGAGCTATCCCGGCAGGCTGCCGCCCGGTCCCGCGGGTCTTTTACGCCCCGTGTCAGACCACTTGGTTGCCGTTGCCGCAGTTGTTCCCGCACTGCAGATCAGTGGCGGGTTTCGACGCTGATCAGCGCCGTAACGTGCTGGATGTTCAAATGTCCATTGGGCCCCGTACCTGCGCTGACTAATAGTCCAAGTTATCGCGGACCGGCTGGAGAGCCTGTCTGGGCTGCTACGCAGCGTGGCCGTGCTGGACGACGTGCACTCGGTCCAGCACGGCTTAATGGGTATAATGACGGAAAGGGTGATACGCGAGATTCGGTGTAGGTTAGAGTCTATACCCCGTTCACGTGAGAACCCGAAAATCGGCTGGCGAGTCGACCCTGATCTCAGCAGCGTTTCAGAGGTGCGAAGTTTTCGGGTTCTCACGTGAACGGAGTATAGTTCAGAAAGTCGAGAAATGCATGGTTTCGATCATTCAGGTGGTGCAATGAGCAATAATAGCATCGAAGTAATCCGCGATACCAGTTGGCCCTCCGTCTCAGCGCCTCACCAGAGTCCACACGATTTCAACTATCCGGTTGGGATTGCTCCTCACCAAGGTCCACGTTGAGGCCGGGGATAGGACAAAAGGCGTTTAAATCTGTAACAATTTCTGTAACATCTTGTTCCAGACGTGCAGAGTGGTATCAGTTTGCTCTCTGCTCCACGTAGGGACGCACCAGATGCTGTGGACTTTGGTGAGCCTTATCCTACTGTCTAGAGACAAGGTTTTGCGGACCACTTAAGTTACTGATAGACCTGGGTTTGGGCGCAAAGCCTGACCTTCAGCCGTCAGTTCAGGATGGCTGCAGCGAAGGCGAGAAACCCGCGGAAGCTGGTGTCCGTTTTGTCCAGCCTCAGGGTGAGGCGGCGGAAGTTCTTCAGGCGGTTGAACGAGTTCCGTATGAGGTGCCGGGTGCGGTAGAAACCGTTGTCGTACCAATGCTGCACGATGCGGTTGCGCTTGGGCGGAATGCACATGCCGATGCCGCGCCCGCGCCAATACTGGCGCATCTTGTCGCTGTCGTAGCCCTTGTCGCCCACTACCGAGAACGGCTGCAGCCCTGCCGTTAGCGCCTCGGCCTTCGTGCAGTCGCCCTGTTGGCCTGCCGAGGTCAGTTGCCGTCGGATGAAGTTGGGGCCATAGACGGCGTGGTGGGCTTCGGGGCTTTGCTGGTCAGCCCGCCGCGTGAACGCCCGATGCATTCGTCCCCGCCGCCGCGGGCGCCGGCCGCCGTGCGGTGTCACTTGATACGGGTGCTATCAATGTGCAGCACGTCCGGGGCAGCGACAGGCTGCGAGCACTCCATCAGTCGGGCGAACACGCGCTTCTTTGCCCAGCGGCGGAATCGCTTCTTGGCCGCTTCGGCAGACAGTACAAGGCTGCCAAGCTCGGCCCGGGTCAGGTTGGTTCGCGCCAGACGAAGCAGGCGCTAATGAAGCGCCGCAGCGGGTCCAGGCCGCTCCAGTGCATATACAGCACCGTCTTCAAGGCCGCGAGTATGGGTTGCCACACCGCGTCCTCAATGAGATGCTGTTCCGTACCTGCACTTCCATAGTGCCTCGCAACACCATTATGGCCCGGGCAGGCCGTGGGCGCAACCAACCCTCTAGCCACTAACCCCCGAAGGCTTTGTCCCTAAAACCTGATGACCGCGTTTAGGTTCGGCCCGTACCTACCGCTCGCGGCGCGACCGGCGGTCGGCTAGGCTTCAGCAAAACGCCGTGTTCAACGACATCGACATTAGCACCTGGATACACGGCCATGGCCATCTGCAGTGTTTGTGACCATTTGTTCTTGAAATGGTAAGCCTCTTTGAAGCCGCCACCGAACTGCCCTTTCAGTGCTGTCCAAGTCACAAGGCGTGGTGCGGTAAGCGCATGAAGTCGGTAAGCGAGCCAAAGATAGCAGTCGAGAGCAGCAGGATTGTTATTGATGGCGCGGATCGCTGCTTCTTCAAGGGGAACAGGATGACGTCTTAGCTGTTCGAAGAACCCTTCGGAAAGTTTGGCCATCTCGAGCGATAGGCGCCCCTGAGGCGCATCGTTATCCTCAATGAACAAAGCCCGGTCCACGATCGATTGGTTGATCAGACCTGCGGATTTGCCTCCATGTAGATGGAAGGTAAGCCTGCACCGGGAAATCCGTTCTGCCTGGTCCTTGACCAGTTTGCCCGTTCGGCCACCAACGGATACGCCGATCCGTCCCAGCCAGTCCCGAAGGCTGCGTCCAAGCTCTACTTCGCGTGAGTTGGTTCGTAACGCCTCTGTTTGGAGGTATAACAGTATGAGGCGCGCATGAGACCCGAACGGTACTCCCATGAATTCGAGCGGGCCGTCTCCCTCCACTCCGCTGGGCCGACGCCCTGGTTCCACCACAAGTCGCACCTTGTCGGCAGAGATTTCCCACGGAGCATCATCAGCAAGTCGTCGATGGGGAAGTGCGCACTGGGCCCAGCCGGAGTAAACGAAGTTGAGGGCACCATCCTCATCGCCCATATATAGGCTGGCTGCCTCGACCACTCCACGATCAAGGCCAGCCAACAGAGCTCCTTGCTTGCCTCTTGCTTCGAGGAGGTCGTGTACGGTGCCCATGAGGTTGACTCGGCCTTGCTGTTCTTCTCAGGAAAACTGCGTCACTTTTCCACGCCTGTCACCGTGGACTTTAGTGAGGAAGCTATTAGAGAGGATATTAGATTACTTCTATTAGCTTCCTCACTAAAGTCCACGGGACAATTCTCACAACCCACTGTTATTACGTTGAAGCGGCCTCACTAAAGTCCACGGCTGTCTCACCAAAGTCCACGAGGCGCTTGTGGACGACACAGGATCTGGCTCACCAGTGTCCACGGCGAAGTCCGACGACTCGGAGTTCAGTCCAACCCTAGTTCCTTCCGTTTCGCAATCTTCGCGATCTGAGCCTCCACTGCGGGCGTGAGAGCATCAATAGCAAATTGATTCATAGACTTGCTGCTGTTCTCCGCAATGTAGAGCAAGGCGTTATGGAGGTTCTCAGGAATGCGAAGCGTTAGTGGCCTGAGCTGCTCACGGCGGGATGCGGGAAGTGCCACTGCTGGCTTTGGCCGATCCTCCCCCCTCCCCTTCTCCTCCGGTATTTGCTGAGTTGACGGATGGCTCGTAGCGCGATCAACGAACTGGCGCGCATGATCGCTGTCGAGATCAGGTTGACGGCGCTGGCTGGATGGTGGCCGTGCCGATGGAGGCATAGTCATCTGAGAAGATCTCCCGATATAGAGTCGCTAGCTCACCACAGGCCGTCTGATCGACGGTTCCTCGCAGGACCGAGGGCTCCCACACGGTTAGGCCGAACTCTTCATTGTCCTGGAATGCAGTGCGCTCGACGAGGACGCTGGTAAGCACGTCGAGGTTGGCAAATTCAGCAGATTTCAGACGCTCATTTGCGGTTACGATCTTTCGGCGCCGAAGCTGTGGGTTTCCAGGGGCACGATTGAGCATTACGGACGTGTGGACGTCCGGGTTGGATAACCTCGCCTCGCCAACCAACTGATCCACTTTCTCAAGTGTCCACCAGTTGAAGGCAGAGCAGTTGATCGGAATCAGCACGCGATCTGACACGAGCATAGCTAGCCTGAGTTCGACGGTATCGCGGCCCCCCGTATCAATGATTACGTCGGAATATCGGTTCGCCAATGCTCGGACGTCATGTGCTAGGCCCTTGCCCAGCTTCTGAACGCAGGTCAGTCTGGGTAGCGCCGCACGCTCGTCACGCGCCGCCGTAAAATTTGAGGCGCTTCCCTGCGGGTCGGCGTCGATCAGCAACGGGTCCTTACCGGACGCTGTAAGCATGTAGGCAAGGTGGACGGCCAGTGTACTCTTGCCGACGCCGCCCTTCTCACCACCAACTGTTAAAATCATTCACGTGGCCTCACCTACGGTGACTCGACATACAATGCTTTGCTAAGACATGCAATCATGTCCCGTGACATCGTTTGATGTCACACGTTTCCGTGTAATGTCTTAGACCCACCCCTTTCAGGGTGTTGCCTTCGCTTGTGCGAGCAGGCGTGCGGTTGCGACGTGGGTACGTGCGGTTTTGCCATCGACGTAGCCCTTGGGTTTGGCGGTTTTGAGTCCGCGCTTGCTGGTGGCGACCTGGCGCGGGTTGATGTTGCGGGCCAGTCGGAGCAGGTGCTGCGCCAAGCCGGCCGGGTCGGCCTGGTCCCAGTGCGGCCAGTGTTCGGGCGGCAGGGCGATGAGCAGGCCCTCGTAGCCGCTCCTGACCTGCACGGCGAGGTGGAAGCAGGGCACCTCCAGCGGCGGCGAGGCGGCGGGCGACGGACGATCGGGCGGCGGCTGGTGCGCCTGCTCCACCGCGCGCTGCAGCAGGGCCAGAACGTTGTAGGCCACCACGGCGGCGGCAAAGCCGAGCAGTGCGGCGCGGGGATGGCCGAGGCTGCCGAGCTCGCTGTGCAGCACGCTTTCCAGACGCCCGAACATGCCCTCAATGCGCCAGCGCCTGCGGTAGAGTTCGGCAATCCGTCCGGCCGTGACTGCCTCGGGCAGGTTGCTCCACAGCCACAGGGTGGTGTCGCCATCCTCGGTGGGCACATCCAGCGCAAGCTCAATGCGCCGCCATCGCGAAGCGATCCCACGGAGTGATGTCAGCGAAGCTGACAGGGGTGCTTGCTGGTGCTCCATCGCGATCGCCTGCTCGCGCACCAGCCCGGTCTCGACCCGTCCACATGTACGCCACTCGCCTTGCCCAGCCAGGCGAGAATGGTTGGCGTGCTCGCGCACGACGAAACAGGCGCCCGCGTCCTCCAAGCCTCCCAGCACCGTGCGGGTGCAGAAGTGCCGGTCGGCGATCCACAGCTCCCCGGGCCGCGCACCTTCCAGCAACGGCGCCACCCCGGCGCGCTCGCTCGCGTGCGCGTCCTCGCAGGCCACCAGGTCCACAACCAGGCCAAGATCGGGGTCATACGCCACCAGCGAGTGCCCCGGCAGTGCAGCACCACGCAAGGCGCGCAGCGGCAGCAGGTGCTTCTCGCTCGCAGGCAGGCGGTTGCCGTCCAGCCCCCGCAACCGCCAGCCGGGCAGGCTGGCCGGCGTGCCCAGCGTCGCCATCACCGGCGCCAGCCGCTCGGCGCTGCCGCGAACGAGCGCACGCAGCACGCCGGGTTCGGTATGGTTGACCTTGTCATACAAGGAGGCCAGCGACACCGGCAGCGACGGCATCTGACGCGCCGCGGCGTGCAAGGACGGGCGCAGGCCCAACGACACCAGCGTGGTCAGCTCGACCACGGTCGAGAACAGCAGCTCGCGCGCATACTACCGCTGCCGGTGCGCCTCGAATACGTCGTCCACCCAGCCCGCCGGCAGCGCATGCTCCAGCGCCAGGCGCGCCATCACACCCGCCGGCGCATGCCGCTCAAACCGCTCCAGAACCAAAGACCACATCGAACCAACCCCAACAGGATCCTTGCTCATCCATTAAATCTGGAGCGCCAACGAACACCCTGAAAGGGGTGGCTTTAAGACCTACATCTGCGTATCCAATTGATGGTGTATGACACGACATGACTTAGCATGCTAGACGGTGGCATTAAATAGCATCATGTGATGTCACATCACAGGAAAGGATATTTAGCGACATAAAGTAGCCTGATGTGTTGTCTCGTGCCTGGTCATGCTTTGATGCGATGTGCTGTGGTTTGAAGCCCATATTAGGACGCAGTGCACAGCATCGATTTACATCTATGGGGCATCACATGACACTTTGTCGCAAGACATCTCACAACAATGCTTGCATACATGTCTATTCATAGAACATCAGGCGACATCGTCTGATATGACATCACTTGACACAACATGATATCATGTTTGACCGAGACTATTGCGTAAATCGATAAAGTGGAATGCCCAACCCCGGTCCCACGGTGTTAGCAACGCAGCAACCGCTCCTCGAAACTTTCCTCGTGCCGGCCGTCGATCAGCGCCATGCTGCTTGAGAAGACTAATTTCCAAACCTGAAAATAGCCTATTCGATCGATGTCGACCTGGCGGCTTGCGTAGCGGTTATTGCAGTAGAGCAAGGACTATTCGACGAACCCTTAATGCCAGGTTGGTGTTGAAAACAGTCGCTCAGGACATCCAATCCTGCCTGCGTACGATGCATAGCGACACTGACGTGACAAGCACCTCAGCTATCCCCTCATTTTTTTCCATTTGGAATCAGTGGATTGTTTGAGCCTACAGGCCGTCGTCTCCTGGACCGGCACAGCGGTATCGTGCGACTGCGCTCTGTCCGCGGCTGATCCAAAGTCCTGGTAAGGTCACGGCCACCTGAGGACAGGGCTGTTCAACGCTGCTGCATGTGCTGCACTGAGGCCGCCCTGCTACATACAAGGGGCGAAGTAGGCGTCTGATCGCAAGGGGGTTCCCGAGCCGGGCAATGTCTGACTTCTACGGCAGCAACT
>JAABUK010008173.1_pt1 | contig 14782 bp, 2 predicted proteins | sample 5559141 | NCBI WGS metagenome assembly JAABUK01 (sample SAMN10711869, study PRJNA513367) | rock metagenome | isolation source: Antarctica rocks | place: Antarctica: Victoria Land, Pudding Butte nord | collected 2016-01-03
AATTTAACTCCTTTATTATTATAAAGTTAAGGAGGTTCTTATAATTTATAAAGATTATAAGTTCTAAATAACTTTCTATATATACCCTCTAATTCTAAAGTATATATACTACTATAAGTAGTTCCTTATTATAGATATTATAGTTCTATTCCGCTCCTAATATCTTATAGGAGTAGTAGGCTATTAGGTACTATCTATTATCTTATTATTAATATAAATAGGCGCTAATTATAAGGTCTAAGGTATTTATTTTAATACGTGCCAGTTTATTAGCTTAAAAGGTATAAAGTATTAATAGATCTATATAAGCTTATTTAAGTATCTTGAATAATTACTTCTAAGCTAGTCTTTATTAAAATCTAGTTTCTTTCTTTATAATATCTATAAGTAGGAGTACCTTTTTTAAATACCCTTTAATAAATTATTAATTAAAGTTAATAAATCCTAAGAAACTCTAGACTAATTTAATATTATATAGTATAAGCTATTCTAATATTACCTAAATCTTCTTAGGGCTTATCTAAATACCTATAATACTTACTATAAATCCTAGGAATTCTATTAATTCCTTATGAAATTCGTACTTTTCTAATTTAAGGAGAAGTCCCGCCTATAATAGGCATAAAAGAACGTCCTATATATACGTAATATACTCTTCCTTATTCTCAGAATAAATTAATATATTATTAAGATAAGCTATTACTAAATAATCTAGCTAAGCTTAAACTATATTATTAATATATACTTAGCAGGTTACTAGTACGTTAGTAAGTCTAAATAATATAACTAGGTACTTATAATATCTATAGTAAGTCTTAAATATAGTCTTTTATTCTTTACCTTCTTTTATCCTAATTAGGTTATAAGCTCCTTATAAGTTAAGCTTTATAAATATCTTTACCTAAGAGAGTCTATCCTATAATTCACTAATATTCAGTAAGGGATATTAATTCTTAATAGTAATATCGTTTAACTTTCGGTAATTAAGGTATAGCCTAAGCGTTCTATCCTTCTTCGGCGTAAAGAGGATTAGGTATCCTACTAGTGATTTAGATTCTTGAATAAATCCCTTTTTGAGGTTCTCGTTAATATACTCCTGAAGTATACCGAGTTCCTTTTCTAAAAGTATATAGATTAGTCTAAATGTTAGGGCCTTCCCTGATTTAAGTTTAATCTCGATCTTATAATCCTAAGGTTAGTATTTAGGTAACGCTTTTATTATTAACTCTTCCTTAAATAGAACTATATACTTCTAATATTTTAAAGGGATATTAGGAGGTTCGTCTTTTCCTCTATTAACTCTAGCTTATTTACCCTATTAACCCTTACTAATATATATTAAGTTAGACTCTTATATAAGGTTATCTTTATTTAAAACTGAAATACTATAAGCTTTCACCGGTCTTTGATTCTATTTCTTATCTACTATTATCCGCTATCAGCGTGTAGGTTGTATACTAGCGACGTCTCTAATATTTATAAATATAAGTACTCCTTTCTTCTAATTAATTACTAGGTTATATTTCTTTAATTAAGGTATTCTTAAAATAATATAACAAGTAGCTATCCTAATAATATTAAAGGTTAGCTCCTTATAATAGCGTTAAATTATTATATATAGCAAGTATATTTCCTTGTCTATCCTTCCTATTAATAGCGTTAACCTGTCGGCTATTTATAAGTTATACTAGTCTTTCTTTTTTTAAGTCGGTAGGCCTACTAACTATACTAAGTCTCGAGAGGCAAATTTCCTAGTTACTCTAGAATCTATTATTATAATAGTTCGCTGACTATTAATTAATACCGGTATATTTATATATATATTATATTAAGTGATATATAAGAACTATTTTAGGATTAGTATATTAATCTACTTATATCTCCCTATAATATAAGAGATTACTCTTTTTCCTATTTAGGAAGAAAACCGCTTTATATCTTTTAGCGTATATATTTCCTATACCTATTATATTTATAAATATACTATTCTATTAAATAGTAATCTATTATATCTAGACGTTATTTTAGCTAACTTTAAATACTATTATACTATCCCCTAGATAATCCTAGGAATTATAGGCTCCTACGTTTATTAATTAGATACTAGTTATAATTATTATTATAGTAGTTTTCCTATTATATACTCCTATATATTATTTTAATTATATCCCTACCGATCTCCCTTTAAGCGGGCTAGTAGTATCTATAGTACTCGTTTATATAGGCTATCTAGTATATAATACTATATTACGGGTATATTAAATTAAATTAATAGTCCTTAATATAAAGCTTATTATTTTATATTTTCTTAGAGTCCTTTCCTTTACTTAATCCTTATAATGCGGTAGCGTAAGGTTAAGAGTTATTTAGAATTCTTATATTTAATTTATAGCGTAGTACTTCTTCTTTTAAGTTCTCTTAATCTCCTTATCTATATTTTAAGCTATACTCTAGAACCTTATTATTATTTAAAGATTTTAATTCTATCCTTCTATCCTAGATATCTTAGAGCTATTATCGTAATCGCTTTATATTATCCTAAATATTATTAATCGTATATTATAGAAACTCTTTAAGTTCTAAGTCTTTATATCCCTCCTAGATAAGGTATTATTTAATTCTTTTATTAATATCTTAAGGCGATATCTATCCTTTTAATAGATTCTTAATAAAATAAGGTACTTTCTAAATAATATTAAAATAGTATCCATCTTTTATAACTTCCTCTAGTTTCCCTACCTTAACCTATTCGGAAGGTAGATCGGAGTTATATTTCTTCAAATTATTAAGAGGTTCTATATATAGAACTCTTCTTAATATATTTAATTATAGACGTAATACTATATTCTTTATCTTATAGTCTTTAGTAAAGTAGCCTAGTTTATTATAGCTATAATAGGTTACTACTTTCTTACCCCTTTCTTTTTACTACTTCTTACCCCTGAATTTTCCCTTATCTCATTTCTAAGTAAAGTCTAGTTCCATAAGTATATACCTATATAAGTCGCGGGGTTAGGATTATTTCTTATTATAACTATTATTAGAAAATATTCCTAACTATCCTATTCTAGATATCCTACTATTATATCATTTCTCTATTATTAATTTATAGAGCTTATTATTAACCTTTATAACCTCTATTATAAGAGCGTTAAGATCCTCGATTTATATCCTAATTTATATAAGTTCTTCCTTAATATTAAACTTTAATCCGTGGTAGTATATTATTATTAGAGTATTATTATCTTAATCCGTCTTTATTATATACTATTGAAATTATGTGGAATACTTAGTAATAGACTTCTTTTAAGATAGATACTAAATAACTCGTATTATTACCTTATTTTTATTTAAGGGACTAAAAACTTATTAAATTTCTACGTGAAATTATATAAAACTCTCTATCTATTATTTAATAATTTAGTTATCCTTATTATCTTTATCTTTAAGGTACTTCTTAAGAGAAGGATAAACCTACTTCTATACTTATCCTCTTATATAAGTAATAGTGAAGGCGGGCTATTAAATAGCTAGTAAAGCCGATCTATTAAAGGCGAAGTAAAGCTAAAGCTATATAAGTTAGTCTTCTAGCTTCTCCCTTTTACTATAATATAAGTCGGGTTTAATAATCTTAAGTCTATCTTTACTATCTATAATCGGGCGTTATAAATCCTAATTACTTAAGGGGGGGTCTTTACTTCTTAAGGTATTTATCTTAAGGGTACTTAAAGTATTACGGTTCTATTTACTCTAAGGAGGATAGACCTATAATTAGTTCTCTTAAAGAGGAGTATTAAGGATATAGATAAATAGGCTTTATTTAAATAAGTCTAATATAAAGTATTATATCTAATACTTAAGAGATATCTAGGATTATAATATAAGTTAAGTACGAAGCTCCTATTTACTAGAAATATTACTATCTTTATAGATATAGGAAACTCCCTTACTTACTATACTCGCTATTAAGTAGGATAAGCCCTACTCGTCTTACTCGTCCTTAAGTAGAACGAGCCCTACTCGTCTTACTTATCCTTAAGCAGAACGAGTATCGCTCGCTAGGGAGGAAGGCTATCATGCAGGTACCTATAATACAGGATACCTGTACTAGTATCATATATATTACTTGACTTAACTAGCCGTAATAACCTAATTAGGTTAATTAAGAGCTAGACCCCTAAGTAGTCTAAAAATTAAGAGAACCCTAATACTTTAAATACCCTTAAGATAAGTATCTTAGGATGAAACCCTACCTTAAGTAATAAGGGACTCGACGCCCTTCACTTAATAGTAATAAAGATAATATTAAAATTACTAAACCTAATTTATATTATAATAATAGAGATAAGCTTAAGGACTAACTTATATAACTTTAATTATATTTTAAATTTAATAAACGCGCCGTATAAATTAAATAGTAATTAATATTTATTATAATATATATAAGAGGATAAGCTTAGAAGTAAGCCTTACCTTTCCTTAAATAATTCTTAGAAGAACCTAATAAAGAAGAAAATAAAGATATTAAGTAATAAATAAAAAGCTTTACACGCTTCTATATTAAAATTTAATAAGTGTTTAGACTTTTTAATAAAAGTAATATAATAATACGAGTTATTTAATACCTTAATTAATAAAAATCAGTTATAGAGTATTTAATATAGTTTTAATAGTACTTTACTAGGACTAAGTAGGATAATAACATACTTATAATAATATATTAATAAGGATTAAGAGATAATATTAAAAATAAATTAATATGTATTAAAGTATAAATTAATAAATTAATAACTCTTATATTAATTATAATTAAGATTAATAATAAGCTTTATAAATAAGTAATAGAGAAACGCTATAATAGCGGAATTATAGGATTAAGATAATTAAGATTTATAGTAGGAGGCTTTAATAATAAATTTAAAGTCCTAAGAGATCCTTATAAACTAATACCTATAAAACTTAATATAATATAGCGAAAAGGTAAATTTAGGAGAAGAAAGTAATAAAACGGGGGTAAGAAAGTAATAACTTATTATAGCTATAATAAACTAGGCTATATTACTAAGAATTATAAGTTAAAAAAGATAGTATAATAACTATAATTAAATATATTATAAAGAGTACTAATTACAAGTAATAGACCTTTAAAAGATCTATCTAATACGGAGTATAATAATAAAGAACTAGATAAAATTATAAAAGATTTACTTAATAAGTTTAACCTACTAAAAGAAAGTCTCCGCAGGATTTAATAATAATACTTAAACTTAAAGTAGAAAGTTCTTACTAAAGAAAAGAATATCTATAAAATTAAAAGAAGGCTTCTTAGGATTTAAGAAAAATTACACGAACTTAAATTAAATAATAATAATAAGGTTTAAAAGGATTTACCTAAATAAAGATAAGAGATAAATAAAGGAGATTTAGGCTAGGAAGATCTTAAGACTAATAGTTAATTAATAAAATCCCTAAATAACTCTAAACCTTATACCTTTATATCTTAGAATTAAATTAATAACGACTTAAAGGAAAAGATAAAATTAGAATCTTATTAAGAAAAGACTTTAAATAAATTATTAATTATAAAATATTATAATAACTTATATTACCTAAAGTATAGAGTTATATACTAGAGCGCCTATATAAATAATTATTATAAGTATTATTATACCATTTAGGTATATAAGGGCCGTACGCCTATAATACCTATATACCGAAATCTAAATTAAAGAAATTATAATAAGATAGAGTATACTTAATACCTTACGATAAAATATAAATAGAAGTGGTTTCCTAATTAAGATAAAGAATAGTATAAGAATCTTTATATCTATCTTAAGAGAGATACCGATACGGAGGAATACTATTTAACGGAATAGTACGTATACTTACATAATAAATACTAGAAGTATATACGTTAAAAGAAGATTACTAAATTCCTTTTTAAATAGGGAAAAGAGTAATCCTTTATATTAGGAGGAAGTATAGAGAGATTAATATCCTAACCGCTATAATATAATATTTATATACTATAAGCTATAAACTATATATAAATATTCTAATAAAAGTTAATAGTTAATAAACTATTATAATAATAGATTTTAGAGCTAGTAGGAATTTTATTATTTAGAGTTAGGCGTAGTTAGTAAACTTACCTACTTAAAGGAAATATAATCCCTATAATTTATAGATAGCCGACGGGTTAATACTATTAATAGGTAGGATAATTAGGGAAATATACCCGTTATCCTTTATAATTTAATAATACCATAAGGAGATTACCCTTAATATAGCTAGGATAGCTACTTATTATATTATTCTAGGTATACCTTAATTAAAGAAGTAAAACCTAATAATAGATTAAAAGAAAGGAGTACTTAAATTTAAATAATTTAATAACGTTACTAGTATCTAACCTTTATATTAATAGTAGATGATGGCGGATAAGAGATAGAATTAAAGATTAATTAAAGTATAAATAGCTTTAATCTTAATAAAGGATAACCTTTAAAGTAAAGGATCTAACTTAATAGGTACTAATAAGGGTTAGCTAGGCTAATAGGTTAAAGTTAAAAGAAGAATTAATAAACCTTTTATTATCCCTTTATAATATTAGAAATAAAAGTAGCTATTTAAGGAAGAGATAATGATAAAAGCTTTACCTAAGTATTAACCTTAGGATTATAAGATCCTACTTAAACTAAATAAGGAGTTAATATTTAGACTAATTCATATATTTTTAAAAAAGGAACTTTTAATACTACGCGAGTATATTAAAAAGAACCTAAAAAAGGGATTTATTTAAGAATCTAAATTACTAATAGGATATCTAATCCTCTTTATATTAAAGAAGGATAGAAAATTAAGGCTATACGTTAACTACTAAAAGTTAAATAATATTATAATTAAGAATAGATATCCTTTACTAAATATTAGCGAGCTATAAGATAGACTTAGAAAGGTAAAGGTATTTATTAAGCTAGACCTTCAGGGAGCTTATAACTTAATTCAAATAAAAAATAGTAAAGAATAGAAGATAATATTCTAGATACACTATAATTACTATAAGTACCTAGTAATACTATTTAGGCTTATTAACGTACTAGTAACCTACTAAGTATTAGTTAATAATATCTTATAAGTATACTTAAATAAAATAACTATTACTTACCTTAATAATATATTAATTTACTCTAAGAATAAAGATATTTATATCTAATATATATAAGAGGTTTTATTATACCTCGCCCATATAAAATTATATTTTAACCCGGAAAATATGAATTTTATAAGGAATTAATAGAATTCCTAGGATTTATAATTAATATAAAAGGTATTTAGATAAGCCCTAAAAAGGTTAAGGTAATACTTAAATAGCCTATATTATATGATATTAAAAGTACTTAGAGTTTCTTAGGATTTATAAACTATAATCGTAGATTTATAAAAGACTATTCTAAGAAAGTAATCCCACCTACAAACCTTACTAAGAAGGATATTAGATTTAAATAGGATTCTAATTAAAAGAAAGTATTTAAGTTATTTAAATAATCTTATATAAACCTATTAATACTCTACACTTTCTAAGCTAATTAACCGGCTTAAATTAAAATAAATGCGTTAAATCTTATACTTAAAGCCTATTTATATTAGATAATAGATAAAAAGTAGCACCTAGTTACTTACTTTTCTAGAAAAATAATAAGAGCCGAATAAAACTATAATATATATAATAAAGAACTACTTATAATAGTATATATACTTTAGTACTAGAGAGTATATATTAAGAGTTATTTTAAGCTAATTATTTTTACAGATTATAAGAATCTTATTAACTTCATAATAATAAAAGAGTTAAATTAATAGTAAGTTTATTAAATAGAATTATTAGGCTAGTATAAATTTAAAATTATATATATACCTAAAAAGGATAATAGTTAAGTAGACGCCCTAAGCTAGTAAGAAGACTATATAAAGAATAAAGATATTATAGAAAGACTAATCCTAAAATAAGAGGATAATAAATTACTTATATTAATAAGAACCTTAGTAATAACTATATATATTTAAGCCCCTAGAATTTTGGATAGTATCTAAAAGGGCTATAAGACTAATAATCTAATAAAGATACTAAGAAGTTAGTAATAAAGCATGGAACTCCTAAAGTATAAAGATAGAGTTTACTTACTAAGACTATATATTAAAGAAATTATAAGGGACTATTATAATAACCTATTATAAGGATACCCTAGAGTTATAAAGACGTTAGAACTCCTAGGAAGGATATATACTATACTAGGTTTACGAGTATATATTAAGAAATATATTAAGAGATATATAGCCTACTAGTAAAATAAAGTAGCACGCTATACAAGGTATAAGTAAATATAGTTCGCCCTAGTATTAGAATCGCTGTAAAAAAAAATCATAATAGACTTTATAATTAAATTACTAAAGTCGGGAGATCCTATTATAAAAGAAGTTTATAACTTAATTATAATTATTATTAATAAATTATTAAAGTATACTATTATAATATCCTTTAAGGAGACCTATAATATAGAATAATTAGGTTTTATTCTTATTAATAAATTAGTTAGGGATTATAGTATACTAGAGTTAATAATATTTAATAGGGATAAGCTATTTATATCTAACTACTAGAAGATATTAATATTAATAATTAGAATAAAATTATAAATATTAATAGTATACTACCCGTAAATAGATAGATAGATAGAACGTATAAACTAAACTATAAAAATATACCTAAGGTACTATATAAATATAAAATAAAATAATTAGGTTTCGCTACTTCTAATAGCGTAGTTAACATATAATAATAAATAATAATAAATAACTAGGTTATCACTATTCTTTATAAATTATAATTAATATACTAATCTCTTCCTAGATCCTAGGCCTAGATTAGAAGCTAATAAAGTGTTAGTCCTATTATCTAATATAAAGGCACTATATAAAGATATATAAAATAAAATTAAAGAAATAAATTCAAAAACGGAGTAATATATTAATAAAAAGAAAAAAATATATCCTTAATTAAAGGAGGGGGATAAAGTCTATCTCCTTATTAAAGACTTTAAATTAAAGAAGTAGAATTAGAAATAAAGTAAGAAGCTTAAACTTATTAAAGTTAAACTATTTTCTATTTAAAGGATAAAGGGACTAATAAATTATAAATTAAACCTTCTATTAAATATTAAAAGATTTCTAATATTTTATATCTCTAAGTTAGAATTAATAGACCTAGATATATCCTTATAAAAAACCTTTTATTACGTTATAGAAGAAGAAACTAAGTATAAGATTAAGAAAATCTTAAATTAATAAGGTTAGTAATACCTTATTAAATAGAAGAATAATAATAACTCTAAAAGTACCTAAGAACTAGCTAAGAATTTAATAAGTTATTAAAGCCTCCTAAGATAGTTCTATTAAAGCTAAGGGCTAATTAATTAATTATATTAAAGGTATTAAGTTTATCAGGAGGATTATTAAATAATAATAGAGAAATAAAATTTTTTATAGGATTATTAATTCACTTATCTTCCTTAATCTCTAAAATATTAATAGATTCTTTATTACTTAAATCCTTTAATCTTTTTAGCTAGAATTTCCTTTATTTTTTTAAGTAAGTAAGCTTTAAATAAGTCTTAAGGATCTTATTATCTAACTTCTTAGACTCTTAAATCGCCTTATTTATACCCTTAAAGTTAGGGGTTAAATTATATTAATAATTATAGCGAAAATACTCTTTATACTTAGATTATTATTAAGTTATATAATAAGGGAGGCCTCGTAAATAATAAGACTTATAAGGACGTATTATTATATAAGATTAACGAAATTTATAATTAGCTATTAAGTTATAATGATAAGTATTAGAATATAAACGTAATATATTAATATATTAAGAAGTTAAGTTACCTTTTTAGAGTAAAGGCTTGAAGAGGGGACCTAATATTATAAGTATTAATTTAGTAGGTATATTAAACTAAGTAAGTAGGCTTAAGCGTTAAGTAGAGCTAGGTACTTAAGCTATTAATAAAGAAGCTTAAGGGGCTTAAAGGTTAAGCCTCTTAAGCTAATTAAGCTAGTTAATCTTAATATAAATTCCTATTTATATAAATAGCGTTACTTTTATAGTATATAAGAACTTTATATTTAACTTATATTATCTCTAAATTATATAAATATTAATATTTAAGTATTAAATATTATTTAATACTAGTCTAGCTTAGTAAAGCCTACTTCTACTTCGCCCTTAATACTCCTCTTTATAAGACTTAATTAGGTTAATTAAGAGCTAGACCCCTAAGTGGTCTAGAGATTAGGAGAATCCTAATAATTAAGCTAAAAGTTAAACTAACCGCGAGGAATCGAATTTAGCGCCAAGCTACTAATTCTTAGCGATTTGATTTAAAAGTTAGAATCGAGTATTATGAAATATACTATTTATAGTATACTAGTATACTATTAATAGTAACGCGCTAAAAGGCTTAGCGATTCGATTCTAAAAGGTAGAATCGAAATCTAACTTAATAGTCAGTCTACTAAAAGTAGGCTTATTAGAATTAAAAGAAGTAAGAGTATAATTAGCCTATTAATATAGCTAATAAATTAATAGTAGATTATTAAGTTATTACGTCGTAAAGTCAAATATTAATAAATTTTATTAATAAGCTAAAAATTTTATGGGTACGTCAGCTAAAAACACGATATCTAATAAAATTATAGAGGTTTGCGCTTAGACGTGCCGCCCTTAAACTACGTAGTCAGCCTTGCTAACCCGAAGGGGCTTAGCGGCCAGCTTGCTGGCCAATGGCACGTCTGAGGTACTGAGGCAAGTGCCACGTGGGTGCCAAGGATTTGATGACATAAGGATCTACCACCAATCACATCCTCCATCTCTTAACGCTAGAACTAGTTTCCGTCCCCGCCCCAGATGCCCCAGATTCCCAGCAATCTGGAACTCGGCTTTGGACGAAACCGGCAGCTTATTGGAAGTACGATGAGCTCCGATGAGGATGATGGAAAGCTGGATGGCGACATGTTCCGGGAACCCGATGACTACTTCGAGCCCGAGAAGCCTGCAACTTACACCGAGCACACCCTTCTCTCAGGCCAAAAGCTGCGTCTGCGACTAGTCGGCCACAATCCTTTGTGGGTACCTGCGCACATGTTCTCTTCCATTCTTGGGCCCTTTGACTGATGACCCTTTCCATAGGGCCATTACCTCTGGAACGGAGGTCAAGCTCTATCTACCTACCTCCAACAGCACGCCTCACGGCTAGTCCATGGCAAGACGGTCCTGGAACTTGGCGCTGGGGCTGGACTTCCGAGTCTTGTGGCTGCCATCCTCGGTGCTCGAAGGGTTGTGGTCACCGACTATCCAGATGCAGACTTGATTAACAATCTGGCATACAATATAGATACGTGCTCGCTTATACCACAGCCCACTACGACAATTGCAGCTGAGGGGTATCTTTGGGGCTTCCCAACAGACCCGCTCGTATCTCATCTAGCTGTACCCTCTCAGAGGTTTGATACCCTGCTGCTAGCCGATCTGCTCTTCAACCACCATTGTCACAAAGCTCTCGTCTCTACCATCTTTGAGGCACTCGCTCATACGCCTGACGCTCGGGCTGTAGTCTTCTTCACACCGTATAGGCCTTGGCTACTGGAGAAAGATATGGCATTCTTTGATCTGTGCAGAGAGAAGGGGCTAGCTGTACAGAAAGTGGCTGAAGAGGTCATGGATAAGGTGATGTTCGAGGATGATAAAGGGGATGAGCTGTTACGGAGGACAATATTTGGGTATGAGTTGAGATGGACAGGTTGGAGAGATGGCGAATGATATGTCAACAATGCTAAGGACAGAGAGGATGCTGTGAGAGGTGAAGTACTCGACCAAAAAATCGAATTCCGCGCAGGTTTGAAGATTCGTCAGCAATTCAGTACAAGGGCGGATACAGAAAGAAAAGGTGGCGGTTAAATTCCACCATACGCACTGACACCCCTCGAAAATTTGCGCTCTTCGCAAAACGAGCAAAGTCATAAACCGGCCCAAGATGCTGGGTGTGGGGCCCGTTGTTTCCAAATCCTCCGAGCCGCCTCTTGTGCTTCCCGCTTCTTGCCTTCCCGTTCCGCCTTGACAATATACAAACGCTCCACTCACTGCGCGGCCATTCTTTACGAATGTAAGCATTGTGGGGATTTGACTTATCAATATTCAGCCGTCTACATGTTTCGTCTTTGTTATTTATGGAGGCTTAGAGCTGGTTCGGAGCAGCAACGCGGCTGAAAGCAGGCCTTGCGTCACGATGAGGAGCTTCCAACGCAGCCATCTCCAAATACATCTCGTTCTACCAGAACAAGACGGCAGAGATGTGGAACATAGAGATTACCATCGCCCAAAGCGTTATATAAACCACTATGAGCAAAGTCTCCTTGACTTTTGGTCTCCCCTTATGATCATGAACTCGCACCAGGCTTGAACTCGGAATTATGATGAGATCTCCACTTCCTTTGACAGTGCTCCTGGCCTCTTTCCTCTGCATCGAACTATCGATGGCATTAGCGGGGCCCCAAACAATCAATGAGTATATCATCTATCCAAGAAATGGTCTCGACCATGCAACAAACGCGACTCAAGCTGTACTCCAGAAAGTCCAAGGAGCTGCACCAGTGGTTCCATATGTTTCATTATATGACGGAGTAATCTATTGGTTGACCAACTGTACTGCGACCCAATCGTTGCAGCTTGGGGCCATTACCGGGGTAAGTGTACTCGAGTACTCCATTACTTTGCAACGTGATGAAAATGACTGAGATGTTCAGCGCCATTGAGCCACAATTGTTCGCGTTCACGCTAACAAGTCGTCAGGTTGAATTAGTAACTCTGAACCAAGTGGACGCCATTGATTTTGCAGCGATACTTGCACCCACTCCGAGCGCTGCGGACAGGAAGAAGCGACAGCAGTCAATTTCTTTCAGCACCCAAACCTCAGCCCCGTCAGATTTACGTTTCGTGTCTCAACCAAGCCCTACGGCTGGCGCCACTCAACCGGGTGTCGATGAATTCCCCAACTATGTTTACGAAAGCCATGCAGGATCTGGTGTATTTGTATACCACGTCGAGTTCGGTGTCAATACAGTAAACCCTGTAAGCACCTCGATCTAGCATATGTGACCAGTCAAAGACTAACAATTCCTAGGAGTTTCGCCGTGACAAGGTAGAGTATTTATCAACATCCCGAGCCTTAAACACCATCGCCCAAGGGCCCTTCGCCACCGAAATCACCACCACTCTGAATTCGATTCCCGGCCACTCAACCTGCGGCGCCTCCAAAATCACAGGCGCCACCTCCGGCACCGCCAAGCAAGCCACCCTCGTCGCCGTACAAATGGCCGGCTACGTCGAATCCGAAATCGCCTCAATCTTCGACCTGGTCCTGCGCGACATCCGCTCAAAACTGCGACAGCAGAAAAGCGTCGTCTCCATTTCCTGGGGCAAACAGCTGCTAGACCGCAGGATGCCAACGCCCGACTGGGCCGCTGTGCAACTGCAGCTCAAACATCTGATCGAGAATGACGTTGTGGTCGTCTGCGCGTCTGGAAATGGCGCCGTAGTGACGCCCAACAATCCTGTCGCACGACCGTATGTCGATACGGCTCCTGCGGTTTTTGCGCCCACCTTGCCGATCATCGTGGTGGGTGCTTGCGACAATACTGGCGCCAAGGCCGATTTCTCGCAAGGTGGGCTTCTTACCACGACGGTTTTGGCGCCGGGGGTGGATGTGCAGTGTGCCGATCTCGGCATGGGCCTGACAACAATGAGCGGAACTTCTTTCTGTAAGTACAGCGTCTGACGTGCTGTGAGCAGAAGTGGGGAGCTGACTACTGGGAACAATTATAGCGGCGCCGATGGTTGCTGGTGTCGTTGCTGGCTTTTTGGCACGGGACGATTTACCTTTCGTCACTGGAGGTGGGAGGACGGCCGCTAATGCTAAAGCCTACCTCCTCAATCATGCGAACTGGGCACGTGTGGATAAGAATCGGGGCATTTGGAATCTGGTCAATGAGGACGAGAATCCTTTGGTGATGACCGCTTGATCCAGTAAGTTAAAACGGTAAGGTCTAGGCAAAGCATCTTATTTCGGGACCTGATGTGGGAAAAGCGCCAACGAATCAGAAGGTCACGCGTGAATTAAGTCTTGCGATTCGACTAGTCGTCGTCGAGTTTCGACTTTCGCTATAACATATTTTGATATTATCTTAGCCTCCTAAGTCATTCACGCATTGACTTCATCAAATAAAACTACTCTGATGCCACACCCTTACCCCAAAACCATCATTCCCAGCTTCTCCAAATACCAAATACCCACCATCTCCCCAGCCTCTTCAATCTTCTACACCTACTCCCTACGAATCTAAACCCAAGAACCCTCCCTCTGTACTTCACACTCACCCCCATTTAGAATCCCCATCCGAAAATTCAGTTAGGTAGTACTCACCAACCCATCAGCCGCTCAGTCTCAAAGATAAACAATCCTTTGAATTCTAGCTGCGAAATTCTGATTGCGTCATGAGTTATCGTCGGTCTGTATCACAGAGGTGAAAACATGGTCGTGGACTCTCAACACGCATCTGCAAATCATAGACTATTGGGTTAAGGCGAGGTGATACTATTGGTGGAGTTTTGGGGATGGTGAAGCCTATCGACAAGGAGAATATAGTGTTATAGTGTGCATGGTATGCA
>JAABUK010008174.1_pt1 | contig 14781 bp, 18 predicted proteins | sample 5559141 | NCBI WGS metagenome assembly JAABUK01 (sample SAMN10711869, study PRJNA513367) | rock metagenome | isolation source: Antarctica rocks | place: Antarctica: Victoria Land, Pudding Butte nord | collected 2016-01-03
TTGTAGGAGTGGGGTATATGGGGTTTTTAGGGGGGTTTGTAGGGTTGGGGTATGGTATGGCATGGTATGGAGTGGTAGGGAGTGGTGGGGTATGATAGGGAGTGGTAGGGAGGGGATGATGGTAGGGAGTGGTAGGGAGTGGTAGGGAGTAGCTAGTTAGCCTGCACAAAGGCGTAGCAAGTAGATACAAACCACAGCCTCGATAAAGGAATGCACGTCAACAATTGTTGATCTGATACAATGCATAAAAGTGGCAAACCTGCAGCGCAAGATGCCTGGCGAATGGGTTTGGGGACTAAAGAAAGCTTTCATGAGATGGTTTTGATGGATATAGCTTGCAGCAAGCGGTAGACTTTCTCTTTGTTTTCTTCTGGATATATAGGTAGGGCCCTTCCTGCCCTTTTGAGCCCCAAACCATCAGCGCACGAAACGCTACTTCATTCATCACGCCAAGCGCAGCATCTCTCAGAAGAGAATTAGCACTAGGAGGTAAATACGATTACCATGATCTCGAAATGGAATGCCAAAGACTGACACTTGCTCCCAGCCCTCGCACGCCCCTGGGACTAGAAACCGAAGCACACCACACCTCCGCAATGACGCCCAATACTCGATCACGGGCATACGACACCTCGACAATGACACTCGAGCAGCTAGCTTCCAAGCAGCAACGCTGTAACGAAGAGGTAGAGCACGAGCGGCGTCTCCAGACCGAAAGCTACGAACACCGCCGCCGCTTGTTGAAACTTGAGGCGGAGCACGAGCTGGAGCATCGCCGGAATATACACCAGTTGGATTTGGAGATCCGCAAGTCCGTAAACGAAGTCGAGCTACGCCATTTTCTTAATAAGATCAAAATGCGTCTCGGGTATGAGCGTGCGTCCATGCATTTTCGGGAGGAGTTTAAGCGCTCTGTGGCGGGGTCTGTAGAGGGAGTGGAGGCTTTGGCGAGGTCGGAGGAGCGGATTCAGGCCCCGAATGGCGTGGGTGGCCAGAGTCAGTCGGAGAATCTAGGGCCTGAAGGGGACGAGAGCATGGTGCTGTAAGCAAGCCGTCCAAACAATGGTCCAGGTGTGTCAGCGTCAATGTGAACGGCGATGCTGGGGTATCTCTTAGGGAATAAGAGCGCAGAGTGTATGCGATGAGGAGATCCTGGGCAAATTTCTGTCGTCAGCTCAGCCATGATATCGACCTTCCGTAAGGAATCAACCTAAGGCTGTCAGACGTACCCTGCTTCCAGACCCGACTGTTTCCATCGCAGATTCATGCCTGCGCAATCTTACATTCCATGTTCTGTACCAAGGTATGGTACCATTGGTGGCCTACGCACTGGCTACAGCAGCTTTGCAAGCCTTGATAGCTCCCACCACTGTAAAGCAAATCAAAGGGCTAATTGAATACATGATCTATCCCGCGTTCCTGTTAGTAAGGATCTGTAGGCTATGATGTGGAGATCTTCCGATAAAGGAGGCGCTACTTACACATAAAAACTTCGCAATACCCATCTTCTCATTCTCATTGCTCCCGGACACGTCGGCAAGAGCGGTGAGTTTCATCACAGGTGGGCCCGTGGGCATGAGCATCAAAGTGAACCAGAGTATTGGATCTGCATCGAGCAATGTGGTGCGAGACGCAAGACCATAGATGAATGAGATCGAGATGGCCGGCCACACGACAAAGCGCATGATCGTGACGAATACTAGCGGTACCCAAGGCACAGACCCACTATCTTCACCTCTCTTCATCTTCCTCATACTACTACTCAGCTTCCCACCCACGACCACAACCTGTAGCGCTGCGAAGAGGCCTCCGATTCTCTTCACACTATCCGTCAACCAAGCAGTGAATATACCACCATTTTGTGGGTCACCAAAGAAGGCTTTGTGCAGAGGAGGAGCGAGACCGATGATTGCACCGATCACGGCTCCGATCAGGGGCGCATGTAGAAATGCGTAGGAGAAGGTAAGGAAAGATGCCAGCCAGTCTGGGAGTTTATCCCATTGCTTCTTGCCACGATCATAGCCATAGCGCTCGGCTGCCAGTCGACCACGGGCTACAGAATCAGGCAGCAGGGAAGTTTGTTCGTGGGCATCTTCATTATGGTGTTCCCCACCACCATTGGCTTCTGCATGACCATTTCCTTGCTCTTCATCTGGGCGGGAATGCGGCTGCTGCAGTGAATGTGGTCGATCCGGAGGGCCATTTGATTTGTTCTGGTCTTCCTCCTCTTTCTTAGGCACTTCCTCCCCGTCCAGTAGCTTTGGACCCAGTGCGAACGTCAATGTATCCCCAACCATTGCATTGACCAGAAAATACGATTTGGCACGCAGAAGAGCCGAGGATACAGTGTCGGTATCCGAAGCCAGCAAATCATCGAGGATACCTGTAGACCCAAGAGATTCGATGAGCAAGAGAGGAAGGGCGGTGGTGTTGTTGAACTAGACTGCCGGGGTCACCCATGACGGCATCTTGAATACTCGTGTGATGATCCAGCCTAGAAGTATAGAAGTAAGGGCATAAAACAGACCCCATACTTTTCGAGGGTTAGTGTGCTTTAACATAATGGAGGAGTAGGTTAATCACTCAATATGGGAATATATTTGACGCCCGTATCTGCATGCAGCTGGCTTCCAATGTTTGTGATCATAAGAGCTGGCAAGAACATTCGCACACATAGTGCGCTGATTTGTTTCGTGCTGTCATTGGAAAGTATATCGAACTGGGCTGCGATCACCCCGTATAGGATGACGAGGAGTACAGACAGTGAGGCCTGAATGGCGCCAAGGAACGAAGTCAAGAGTTCATTGGCCATGTCTGTAGCTTGCAAAAGGAGACGTCGCCTGCTATCAGGGGGTAGGATACAGGATTTATCACCGGAACATGCGAGGTGAGGTACGCTTGCATTTACATCGATGGCCCGAGCGTCCTTATCTAATCGTAGCGCGTTATCTTATCTTATCTATTATCTCGTTCGTCGGGTTCTATAACTTCCAGGAGGACTGTAACAGCGGATCGACGTGAGGTTACCAGTGGCAGGAAAACCCTCTTGAAGTTCGTAATATCATAGCTGCCTATGATCATAACAATGTCGAGCTCTATAGCCTCAGAAAGAAAAGAGACTTCTCACCCAATCAATTCAAAACAAACATTCAGTAACATGTCCAACCCGAACGTACAGGAATGACTTGTTTCGTGAGCCTTCCTTCAAACTAACCCGTAAGTTCATCATCATCCTAGCCATCGTTCCGTTATGCAATCAAGATTCCTATGGCTGTGGACCTATTGGTGGGGGAGGTACGCTGCCCGTGTGGTATGGGTTTCCGTCTATGTAATGCGGTCCAGCAGGGTTTCCATAATATCCTCCACCTTCAGAGTACACGCTCTGGGCGGCCGAGTAAGTCCCTCCATCTGGAACTGTACTTTGGGGGTATGGAAGTCCTCCAACTGTGCTCAAGTTTGGCGCCGAGGCACAATACTGGTCGTGGCCTTGTCCATACCCAAGCAGGTGCCCATACTTCTTTGCGTCGATAGCTCTCTGTTTCCTCCTAGCATGTCGTTCCGCCCTCTTGAGATCGAATTCATGCGTTTCATCTCTTTGTTCCTTCATCTCTTTCCATTCACTGTACGCTCCCTTGATACCAAGAGCGGCAATACCGATAGATGCTGCATCTTGAAGTCGCGCTTTGTTCTTCTTCTTCCTGGCCTCTTCAGGCGACATTTCGCCCTTCTTAACCTCTTTAGCACGCTGCTGGCGGGATTCAATACTCTTGTAAACGCTTTGGCCGGCGTGGATCGTCGCGACTGAGGCCAGGCCGGCTGTGATGAGTTGTTTGTGGCCCATTTTCTTGCGCTCACGGTCTTCTTCCGAAGAAGACACGTCGTCTTCAGAGCTGCTTTCACTGCCATATTCAGATTCCGATTTGATACCGTCCCCTCCTTCCCCTCCACCCCCACGCGGTCGAGGTACGTAGTTGTCATCATAGCCACGACGAGAGCCGCGGTCGTCCCTCCCACCACCTCCTTTATCACCCCCTATTCCAAGCGCAGCCATGCCTTTTCTCGCGTAATCGGTTACGCTTTTGCTCCGCTTACCTCGACCTCCGCTACGGTCATCTTCATCACTGCTGTACCGTCGATCCCGACCCCTATCTTTCGATTTACCACGATCCATCAAAGCTTTACCGGCTGCCGCAGCTAAACCACCAGCAGCTAATCCTGCCAGGCCGCCTCCGCTTCCACCTCCGCTGTCTTTATCACGGCGGTCGCGTCCACCTCGGGACCGAGAACGAGAGCGTGACTCATCACCACGTTTACCATTGATCAGCCTGTTTCCGGCAAGACCTCCTATGACAGACTCGATAGTTTGCATTGTACCTCCTGCCTTCCCGTCTTTGTTGCCGCTTTGGAGGAGCCCATCAATACCACCTGCACCAATGGCTGCAGTCAAGACCCGTTTTCCCTTGGGTCCTGCCCACCCACCAGGTTCTTTGCGACTGCGAAAAGCTTCTGCAGCACCAGCAGTGAGTGCAGCCTTGGCAGCCTGCATGAGCTGCGCCTGATCCAATCCACCTGGACCACGGGCACGGGAACGTGATCGAGAGTCTGAGCTGTATGCACTATCTCGGCGACGTCGGCCTCCTCCCCGCCTATCTCGGTCTCGGTCGCGATCCCGGTCACGATCACGATCATGCTTCCCAGCCACTGCACCTGCTCCAGCGCCGATACCGAGGGCGGCCAATGCTTGTTCTCCCAACGACTTCCGACGTTCTGGTTTCCGACGAGGGCTTGGAGAGCTGGAGAGGCTGGAAGAAGAAAGGTCTCTACGACGGTCCCCTACTATGCGTTAGAAGTGTGATAATGGTCGCAAGGCATGGAGGTCTTACGTCTCTTGTCCCTCTTTCGCGGTCTGTCATCGTAGGAATCATAATCATCGTATCGGCCACCTCCATGGGACTTGGCTCGTCGAGGAGGGCCGCGATCATTGCCACGTCGACCATAGCCCCCACCTGGTGGGAAATCGCGTTGGATATCTTCGTCTGCAGAATCACTGTCATCGTCCTTGGGACGACGAATCAAAGCACCACCACGAGGGTCTCCCCGATCGCGAGGATCTCTTGCTGGGCCTCTTCTGGCTTCGATGATCTCTTCCTCTTCATAGACTGGTGGCCTCTCGCGACGCGAGCTCTTAGGACGGTCTCTATCTCTGTCCCTTCTATCTCTATCGCGTCGACGATCTTTTCTATCATCTCGGTCGTCGTCATCGTAGTATCCAGACATCTTAGGGGTAGTCTGAAAGTCTTGTAAGACGCGAGCAGTAAAGACTTCGATGCGCACTCGTTGTCTCAGTGGTTATGAGTATTGATTGATGTATGGACTACTTCTCTCGAGTCTGGTTGTAATGCTTCGGAAGAGATGTTCCTTGAGAAACCGGTATAATGTGAAGGGAGACTGAGGATGTACGAACAAAGAAGCAGGTACCTTTCGGAGTCAGGGAGATAATGTGATCGGCGGTTGTGGAGAGTGATTTATTCCCTTAGACCTGATTCGAGGCTATTACGTTCCGTATGTAGGTATGCAGAAAATATCTGCAGAGCTCGGGCGCAATGAAGCCCTATAGCCTGGTCGGGGCCAAAGAATTCGACGTGGCTGGGAGCCTACGTCACTTGAAGGTGTCAAGGCAGACTGCGCCTTTACGGTTGTTGCCTCAAGTGCTCCCGTTCGAGTGACAGTTCATCGAATGTTGGCCTCCACTCGTTCCAGTGACCGTTAAGGACGATGAAACTTGAAAGTTGGTCGTTGCGAAGAAGGCTTGAAATAGACCCTGTTCCCTCGTGCGCAATTCCAGCCGAGCCCATCAAGGTTGGTAGCGCCGGAAGGAGCCGCTGAATGAAGCTTTGAGATGGCGAGCATGACGATCGAGACTCGTCCAGTAGCGAAATGTAGTCTTTTATGCCGCATAAATTGTGCTGCTAGGCAATGTCATATCAAAATACCAATACGGATATTTTATTGGTGAGAGAATCTGTAAGGCATTGCAAACAGCGTCGTCTGACATCTGGCACAGGCTGGCGCCTTTTGCAGCATTTACTGTCGATCTGCTTCTCTATCCTTTACCTTAGGCGCGATCAAGACCAGGGTACAATCTCCGGAATATAAAAAGCTGTATACCAATGTCTCAACCAAGGCCATCGATCGCTCGCTCTTTCGCGGTCTATATCAAGGCATTGGCAGCGTGATACTAGCCACAAATCATCCTGTTCGTACCCTCATCTCCAATCAGCAACAGTCACTCACAATCCAAGCAGGAGCTTTCTTCACCACCTATGAAGGTACAAAAACCGTGCTCGGCCACACAGCGCTACCTACTCCGATAACCCACTCCGTCGCCTCCTCAGCCGGCGAACTAGTATCATGTCTAATCCTCGCTCCAGCCGAAGTTCTCAAGCAAAATGCGCAAATGGTATGTCGAAAACAACGCTCGCCCACTTCAAGCAAACTCTTCGACGGTAACGCCACCATCCAAGCCCTTCGAAAATTCAACAGCCCCACCCATATATGGAGAGGATATACAGCTCTCGCAGGCCGCAACCTTCCATTCACAGCCATGCAATTCCCACTGTTCGAAAATCTTCGCACATCCATACACACCTACAGAAAGCGGAACGGAAGATCAACAGGCTCATTGTGAAAAACGGCAACAGTGACGGCCGTATCAGCAGGCTCCACTGGCTCGCTCGCAGCTGTCATTACGACACCAATCGATGTAGTCAAGACGGGGATCATGCTTAGCGCAGCCGATAGCGATCAGCCGAGTGGTGACGAGCAGAAGAGGATAATCAAGGAGATGGAGGCTCGAGGCAAAGATCCAAGAGCGGAATTTGAGAAGGCACAGCAAGCGGCAAAGAGCGGGCGGGCTGGTGGCTTGGCTGTTGGGAAGTAGATGTTGAGGACTGAAGGGGTGAAGGGACTCTTTAGGGGAGGTGCGCTCAGGGGCGTATAGAGCATAGACGGCTTTAGGCACTAGGTTGTACCTAGGTGTTTATGAGAGTAGGAGAAGGTATTTAGAAGGTAGGAGGACAGGCGAAGCAGAAGGCGCTCCTCTATAATCAAATCCCATATAGGTACGCTTCGCCTCTTTCACACACCGTTAAGGCTTTCTTCCTGGAACCCGACTACGTGCTCCAACGTGTCTTGTGATCTGACTTCGTGAAGGGCCAAACCACATACCACGGCGTCCTGCGCATATATGACCTAATTACATATAAACACAATTGACAATACATATGATTCAAAGACCTTGAAGGTCCAATCAAAGAAATCAGTTTATTGCGCTTCAATTCCACTGAACAAAAACTGCCTGCGCCTCTACTCCAAAATGGATATACCTCACGCTATGCGTCTGGTAGCTGGTTCAGGAGCCTTCATAGGAGAAAGTAGTTGCGCGCTAGAAGGCTAGAGAAATCCGTGCATAGTGTATCCGGGATGTTGAGGAAGGTTTGTATGTTCTGCCAGACTATACTCTCTGAATTCTGGGGAAATTTGTGTCGAATGGTGTGGCCGAAGGTGCACGCTGCTTGTGGACACGGTGGAAGCCTCATTTCCATGCATTGAATCGGAGAAGGCTTCTTCTCTACATTTGCTGCTGCTCCCTTGCGGGCCTTCAGCACGAAGGGATTTCCGCAAACCTCCATCGGCAAACGGATATAGTTTGGGTGAGGCGAGAGTCTCCTGTACGTTGTGCACGCTTTCGTATGAGTGCGATTACTGGGTCCATGGGACGACATCCATGTCTGGTGGGTTCTGCCGTCCGCTTGTTCTCATACGAATTCGTCTCGGGGAGTAATACTTCGTCGATTCCAACCTGCTCCTGAAAGCTCGTCACAGAATCCACGTGGACCAAAATTGACTCGAACACGTACTGGACCGCTTCCGAAGCCAACACCAATAGTTGGGTATAGGGACTCGGGGGGTATACCCCAGAATGCGATACCTACAAGCATGGATGAGAGCGTAAGGTAGTCGAGTCTCGACAATGAACATACCTAGCCATTCTCCGTTCAATGTATACCAGATTGCATTACGGACAGGATCCCACCCGCAGCCGACCGTATCATGCTTTCCCCAAGGGAAAGCATACTGGATGTTGTATCAGGATTAGCATGCATCTTTCAATGAAGGAGGTCATCGTAGGACTTGTTACATTTGATTTCTTATATATCTCTGAGCCAACGCACTGGAACGCCTTCCCGTCGTCCGAGTGAAAGCCCCACGAGTTAGGGACCATGCCGGGCATTGAATAAAGCTGGCTGGAATTACTTAGACCGATGCCGATGATACTATTCATTATTCTCAGCCAGCGATGACAAGATGGTATAGCAATCCGCGACTCACCCATCTTTACCGTGAATGCCAAGATCGAGGACCGTCAGCTCAAAATAGAAGAAGTGCCGATCGAAGTGTCGATCCGCATGTACGGCTAGCCCTTTTACATCTGCTGGCCACAACCAGCTATGCGTCAGACTTATCTCTAAGCCACTGCGGTCCAGGGTCAGGAAGGGATGCTTGTTAAGAGCACTCCATCGTACTCCATCACTCTTCTTCCTAGCCTTGATATGCACACGACGAAAAAGGTGAATTTCATCTTCTGGATCGCTTTCCAACTCTTTTAGTTCCAGTGGCCTTTTACGGTCGTTTCCATTGAACGAATTCGGAAGTTTCCTTTTACGCGATGCTGACATCGAAGGTGGACTTGGTTCTACGTCTTGATCTTCATATAGCGGCACTAGCGACGAATTGACTTCTTCCAGATCGCGGATCCTTCGATACTGAATACCGCATGACGAACTGGGAACCGAACTTTTAGCCAGTCAGCTGGACAGAAGATGCTGGTTGACTCACCATTCAACATCCTCAGCTGCGTCGCCTTCACTCTCACATTGACAGCCGGGACAAGTGCTCTTGGCAGTTTCCAGCTGCGAGAAAATCATACTCATGTCGACTTTTAGACCTGGTAAGAAGCAAGTATGCCATGGTCGCCGAAGATCAATGATCCGCTTGCTCTTCGCTTCTTCCAAGGCAAATTGTCCCTTCTCGACCTTCCGGAGCCCAATACCCTGGAAACGGATTTTAAGCACTGCAAGGAATGCTTCAGCGGAAGTGATGAATTCGAGATGAACTGGTGAGGGTCGTCCACAGGCATCCAGAAACATGACAGGCTGCTGGCGCTCTACCTGCTGTGGTAAGCTTGCATGCATATTGAGGATCATATCATACATTTGGAGGTTGCTTTTCAAGACTTTGAGCATAAGGTCTTGAAGCTCTCGGGTATGCTCCTGTGTTGCCGCGCCACTTGCGACTTTGGTCAAAGTAAGAATCAAATCAGTATGAGAGTTCAGGATCTGCTTGTTTGTCTCAATGCCACGATTGGCAAGCATAACTTCATCATGGCGGCTACGTCCCAGATCTCGCTGTTGGTCTAACTTCTGAGTTTGGATAGAGGCAGTGTTTCTACGATTGATTAATGCTCATCACTGAAAAGTTAGGAGGATCGCTTCGCTAGTCATTCCTTGACAGTGTGGACTAGCTGTGCCCTCAGGCAAAGAGAAAATGCTTACACTTGTAGCGTCATTACGAGGATGTTGATGGAAGTAGTATGACCGTTCAGCTGCGCTCGGAATTTTTGCACATCCTCTTTCTTATACAAGGCCCACTCAAGCTTACGCAGGCCATCTCTCCAGGGCGACTTCGAACCACCAGTCGTAAGAGCTGGCTGGAATTTTCGCACCCTCTGCAAAAACCCATCGATAGTCTGCTGGCACTGAGTCGCTGCTTGCTGCAATGCAAGGCCCTGAGAGTGTTGCGACTCGTCGAGGTCGAGATGCTTCACTTCAAGTAGTGCTCTCTCGAGGCTGTAGAGTTCTTTAATGAGATCCCGATATTCTGCGGAGGAGCCGGCGGAATCCTCCAGTGCCTTGATCAGCTCCCTTATGAGATTGATGCCAGAGACGAAGTCGCCGAATGAGAAGCCAAAGGGTATCATTTTAGTTTGAAGGAAAGCAATTGATGTGCACAAGGCTACGTCTGAAACGAACAATGTTGTGAAAAAAAACTATTACATCTACACAAAGGTTTACCGACAGGGAGAACAGGAGATACGAACAGGAAAAGAACTTTAATTCCTGATTCTTTCATACTCATGCTCAGCCTCATCCAGGAGAAGGATGCTGTTTTTGGCGTGTGGGGGGCTGGGTATTGCAGCACGCCAATGACATTGAGATTGCACATGCTAATTGGTCAGAAAACGCCGCTAGGTCTAACCTCCTCTAGCCGTTGCCACTGTGCAAAATCTTCCCACGCTCTTCCTATTGACTTCATTTATTCCCATCCAGCAACGCTCGTTCTTACGGTAATCTGGGTTCAGGATCGGGAGGACCGAAATCGAAAGCAGCTCAAGAACGGTCTTTTCGAGGTACCTCTGAAGCCAGTATTCGTTAACCTCCGAAAGCGGGGCCTGGTGCAGTGTTGACTATACAGCCAATCTTCCACTTGAGCTCCTCTTGGGTGTATTTCTGATGAAAAGAGGTCGGCCTGCAAACCAGAGACCTTAAAGATAGGGACCATCAGCCATACCTTGAATTATCAACGACGACTCGTGTCTTCTAATTCAATGTCTTGGTATCTGACAACGGGTTGTAGGCGCTGCCTTGAGGATACAGAGCATAGGTGATGACAAGAGTTTCTGACGCTATCCTCACTTCATTGTCTCGCACTCTCTAGCCGTGCAGCGCGATCTATTAATCAGTGCAGCCTACGACACGTACCCTCGCTGTCACACTCCACCACAGCCATGAGAACACTGACCACAGCATGGGCTGTCCTGCCTCCAAAGCCCCATCCTCAACATGTTAAGGCCTGGTTCACGTACCTCGAGCCCAACAGCAGCAATTTTCATCCACAACCCAACTCCATCGTCTTACCATCGAAGCCAAACTTCGGTACGTACTCCTACAAAGCCCCTCATCACAACAATTTCTATGATGCTTCAAAATATGTTTTAATTACTGAGGTCACACTTCGGTGTGACACTTATGAAGATAACATCAGTCAATTTTCTGAGAAATCTACGTCTCAAAGCTTTGGTCCAATGTCATTCATTCGTGATCGTCGCTGATATCTGCTTTGCATAGGGACACCAACACTGCGTGTTGGGGACCTGGCAGGAAAGACCCCACAATCTCGGCGAAGAACTGATAACAAGAGCCTCCAGGACTTTTGTAGAGGTCCCGACCACTACAATGCAGCATTCCTTTTTTGACTAGATGATCATAGGATTTTGCGCATTGTGATCGACTAAGCTATGTGACGAGAAAGGGGTTTCACCGCCTGAGCATTTATTGGCAGTGTCGGAAACCCCTGGTGGAAATCCAATTCTCACCAGTTGTTCCACAAAGCGATTGTGCAGTAGTTTGAAAGTGAGTGCTCTTGCGAGTCAGCAGCTAATAGCCCAGTCTAGAAGAATACATGAAGTAGAAGCGAAAATTCGATCCTTCAGAGGAACATGTGAAACCACCGAGTATATCCAGCAAACTCTTGAACTCAAGCCAAAGCGAGTCATCGCGTCCCTCTTGAAACCGCCGTGCTCGTCCAAATGACACCACAACCTCCCCCCCCCCTCCTCATCTAAGCAACCTCTCAATATCACCCATCCTAGCCGTACTCCCCTCCTTCACCCTCTTCCCCGTCTTCTCCTGAAACGCAGTCATCATCAACTTCCTCTTCTCAGCCTGAATATTCAGCACCGTATCCTCAATGCTATCATTCATCACAAGTCGCCACACAGTCGTCGGCTTCGTCTGACCCAAGCGGTGCACACGATCAACGGCCTGATCTTCAATGGCAGGCGCCCACCACGAGTCCGCCAGTATGACCTGATTGGCCGCAACGAGGTTCAGCCCGACCGAGCAGACGGCCAGACTGGCGAGCATGATTGTGCATTCCGGGTCGCTCTCGAGGGCGACGAGTGCGGCATCGCGTTGAGGAGCACGCATGGTGCCATCGATACGAGCGTATTTGTAACCATGCTTGTCCAATTGAGCTTGGATGATGTTGAGAAAAGACGTCCATTGGCTAAAGATGACAGTCTTGGTTCCAGCTTTCTTGTGGGACGCTTTGAGAATTTCCAAGAGAGCTTCAACCTTACTACTGGTAGTATCAACATCGATGTCCTCTTGCTCGGCACTCTCTCCCATTTCGACGGCCGGCCGGACAAGCGAATCGAGCTCGAGTAGCTCTGCTCGGCACATGGGGCATCTGTGCTGAGTCTCGATGACTCGCTCAATGCATTCGTAGCCAAATGAATGTGCACAGGCTGTGATGACTGGGTTGTGAAGGCTCTCAAGACAGATCGGACAGTCCTCGTGGCTCTCGATACTGAGCTGCAGCATGTCTTGAAGGGCCTTTCGGTTCTCTGGAGTCAGGTCCACGACTTTCTGTGATTCGAGCATTGAAAGAACAGACGTCACACGCTCACCGCAGAGCTTCCAGTGGTTGCAAACTTGCCTCAAGCGCAGCAACATCTCCAACAGATGACGGTAATTGTCTTGCACCTTGCCCCCATTGTTCTGACCACGCTTGACTTTGGTAAGGATTCCCTTTGCTTCAGCTTGCAAAGCTTCATACTTTTCGCGCTCATGAGGAAGGAAGTCAACAGGGTGCTTGTACTCTGTCAAGTCTGGTAACTTGAGATCCACGAACTTCATCTCCTTTTTGCGACGGAGGCAGATTGTCGCCATCAGAGCTTGCAAGAGCAGGCTTGCATTCGGGTCACCCTGGTTCAGAGGACGGATCAGGATGCTGTTGAATATTTCTAGCCGCTCCAAGCCGCCAGTCAAGCCGATGAAGCGGACAAGAGAGAAGAGATCCTTGAGGTTGTTGATAATTGGGGTCCCTGTCAAGACCCATTTCGATTGAGCCATGAGATTTGTAGCCGCGAGCGTTGACTTGTTGTTTGGATTCCTGATGATATGGCCTTCGTCGAGGATGACACGGCGCCATTTCATGGAAAACAAGCCCTGTGGACGGGGGATTGGAGGAGGATCCTTCTTGCCTTTGGACATGTATTCTGTCGCCAGCGTTCCATAGGATGTGATCACAACATCGTATTCCGCGAAGTCCTCCGCTTTCATGGCTTTCTTGCCACTGCCATGATGAACCAAGACACGCGAGGCGTGGTCTGCTTTGACGTGAGATGCAATCTGTCCACTCCAATTGCTCATGACTCCGACGGGCGCAATAATCAGTGTGCTCTTCGAGGTTGAAGCGACTTTTGCATCTGCAACCATCAATGCGATCATTTCCAAGGTCTTCCCCATACCCATGTCATCACTCAAAATGCCACCACTGGCTAGCTTTGGCTCTTGATTTTGAAGGGCAAAGTTCGTAGCAATATTAGTGAAGACTCCTTTGGTTCTAGGTTGGCGCTTCCATAGCTGTACAGCATCATCTGAGCCCTCTGGTGGGAGCTGAGGGTTTTCTTTCTCCAACAGCCACGCAAGTGCTTGACGCTGGTACGGCAGAAGCTGCGTTTGCAACTTCTTCGGGCATTCAGCCATCGTCATCTGAGCCAAGACGTCTTCACCAGCGCCAAACTTCTCCGTGACCTGACCCAACTCCCTGGGATTGAAGCGTTGACTAGTCTCCATCAATTCTTCCAGGCTTTGTCCCGATCTGCCATCTCCTTGCGATGACAGAGTACCGGCAAAGTCCGTCTGGCTTGAAGGGCCCCATTGTTGGCCACCTCCCATCTTTCCACTCCCACCCTTCGTCTTCTTTGCGGCAGCAATCTTCTTCAATTCCTCTGCTTTGCGCTTCTTTGCCTCTTTTTCTTTCTGGTCGATGATTTCGGACGGGAGTCTGTCCGCCTTCATCTGGCTTCGTAGATTCGCACGTTCGACAGGGTCGCTAGTACCATATAGCTTTAGTGCAATGGGACAGTCGTAGCCTCCCACGCGACCTGAAAGAGTCCCCTCGACCAGGAGAGCACCAGAGTCCTTGCAAGGTATATATTAGCATTAACTGTGTTTGCACTCGGACGAGATCATACCATGAACTTGGCCAGCTTAGCAGCAATGGTTCTTGGTATATGTCCTATCTGATCGCGCTGTACATTCTCCACCCGCAATGCGTTGGAGTCGTACTGATTTCTTGGCTCCCTTCGCACGAGCACGTATTCTCCAACAGTCGCATATCCGGTATAGTATTGGACCCCCACAATCTTTGTGTCTAGAACGCCTAGATGATTTGCGTATTAGCATTATAGCCAACCCTCCCTTAGAACGCGAACCCACCGTATAACTGGTAGCTTGCCGTAGCTGTGTCGTCGCCATCTTGTGAAGAGATGATGATATCGTCTGCATCATCTTCATTGCCTTGCTCCACCCAGCTGTCGCGCTGAGATTGAGTGACAGTCTCTCCTGGCGGTGCTCTCCTTGCTTGTGACGTGGGAGGCGCGTCGTCCGCACCTGTCAGGTCTATGGTATCATACTTGCGCTTGCCATTGGCGGTAGCAGCCATGGGGACTTTGCTTGCTTTGCACGATAGATGACAGAAGCGAATTGGGATTACTGGCTGTCTAATATGCTTTCAACGGTGCGACAGATTATGCAGGTCTGACACTGGCGCGATTGGTTGATGCTCGCTTGTTCTACAACACAGAAATTCGCGCTAGGGCACCGTGGCACGTGACCACGCACAAGTTCGGCACGATTTCCTATCATCACATGG
>JAABUK010008175.1_pt1 | contig 14780 bp, 22 predicted proteins | sample 5559141 | NCBI WGS metagenome assembly JAABUK01 (sample SAMN10711869, study PRJNA513367) | rock metagenome | isolation source: Antarctica rocks | place: Antarctica: Victoria Land, Pudding Butte nord | collected 2016-01-03
TCTTTGTGCGCAAACATCACATCATGCTGGTGACTCTGCAGCACAGCGTAGCTCTGTCAAATGTACTACTGATGGTAGTAACGCAATGGCTGCATATCCTTGTACACAAATCGTAAGTCTTGCAAGTACATCTGCAGGATAGTGTTGTTGTGCTGTATAACTGGATCAAGAGGGAGACCCTGTCTCCTCATACTTGGGTCACAGACTACATGAATGACTTGGCTCTTCCAGTCAACTTTGTTGGCCTGAGTACAGAAGACAGGCGATTCATTTACCCCCAAAAGGAGGTAATGGATTCACAAGCTGTGCGCATGCATAAAGCAGCACTGCTCATTGTGCTCAGGATTGTCTGTGATCAGAAGCCACCCGGGACTCAGTGACACTGCCTTCAACCTGAGACATGAGCATTCATTGCATGCGTAAACCTAAGTGGTATGAGACATGTACCTGCAGGTCATTGGCTGTCTGCAAAAGCAGCCTTGCATCCGCTTTCATGCTTTATTCATCCTACTGGTCAGTTTTCATCATATGATACCTGCTCTTCTGCAACATGTTGCCTGCATTGCCAGACAGTCAGCCAAATGCAACTGCAGCACATGTGTCAGCTCAATCAGCCACATGCAGTTGCAGCACAAGTGTCAGCCCAATCATTGCATTGTCATGTCAGCTCCGGTTGGTGTGATGCGCAGAGGTACATCTTCCAGCCAGAGTATGAAAGGCTGAATGCCCAGGAGAGGGCCACACTGCTGGAGACAGGCATCTGTCCACCTGGGGGGCTCCCTGGCTGTGATGACATGGTCATGAACTTTGCTGTTGACTGGAACCTGCTCCATGGAGCTCTGCACATTGCTTTTGGTGACATGCATCAGAAGCACAGTCACATCCTGGATGGAACTGGCTAAACATGATTATGGTCCCAAAATCAGACTGATCACCCCCCAAAATGCAGAGTGACATAGCGTAGAAACTAAGCTCGAAATCTAGAGGTTGAGCTTAGTTTCGCGCAGGCCAGCAGCATACCATAAAGGGTGTGCTTGGTTGTTGAGATCACAGTAACATGTACCAAATGCCATGCATTCTTTGGTACATGTTGGGTCTTACTGTTGATCAGGAACCCTGCTGATTCAGACACAAGCCTGTTGCAATGCTCCTGCCAAGGGCACACATTGATATACTAATCAGTTAATCATCAGCATGCTCATGCTGACAGCAAATTCTGTTTGTACTGACTTCATGCTCACTCTCTTTTCTGCCTCCAGCTGAAATGTTTCTGTCATGTGCTCTGAGATGCAGAGTGGCGCTGGTTGTGTTGCATTCTTTCATTCAATGTTTGTGACTGTCTTTTACCTGCAGTGGCAGCAATACCAATGCATGTCCTCAGTTGTGTTGACTGTGTGTGCTGTTGCCGCTGACTTGTGTCCTTCAATTTCAGACAAGCTACCTCTTAAGCTGGTACGACTCAGTGTCCCCAACTGTAATCAGCTTGCAGAGACTTGCAGATAGCTGGATACCCCTATGCCAAATTGGCATTGTGTGAACGTCTTGCTTCAACATATGTTGCAGCGTTGACGCTCTGAGCAGCATGGGCTGCCAGAACCCTGCTGCCCTACGGATGCAGCTTCTGAACACTGATGATGTGGCCAAAAGGAAATTGCAGCGCAGCTGTGCTGCCAAGCGATTCCGCATCCGGGATTTGAACCCGGGTCGCTTGGGTGAAAGCCAAGTATGCTAAACCAGACTACACTAATGCGGAGATCTGGTTGATTGGATGATGGCAAACTATTTCTGACAGATTATATTATAATTAACGCAAGAAGTGATGTTACGCTGGCTGGTGATCCGGCAACAGCTGCAATATGTGCATAGAATGCATTTTGTAACAGGATCAGAACAGATATTCACAACAGACTGTGTCCAGCTGTGCTTGCAGTACCATAGCCAAATCTAGCTCAGCATCAACTGAAAAGCTGTTAGCTGACAGATCTGAGCAGAAGCAACAAGCTCAGTGGCAAGCCAATCTTGCCACCTCAGACTACAGTGCTTTGTTGACGCCTCACATCGTATTGTAACAATGTTTTGTGAGGTGGCAATCTTTACAGTAATAATGGCGTCAGTGGTGACAGAGTCAGCCTTCCAGGAGCACCTCCAGCAGAGCATCAAACATTTCACTGCTGAACTCCTGAGACTTGAGCAGTTTGTCAAGAGCTGCCAAGCTGTGTCTGCTTTCCAAGGTGTCTTGCAAAGCAGGGATGCGGTGCAGAGACAGCGCCTTCATGAGCACCAGCACCACGATTTGCCACTGGGTGTCCTGAAAAAGAACAAGAAAAGACTACACTTTTTGGCATCAATTTCATCATTGGGTGTTCTGCATAAAATACAAATTCACAAGGCAAATCCCTGCTGAATCAGTGATGGCCCTGTTCGTCCAGTGACAGTCTTGTTGCTGTAGCATGTGCAGATGTCATGACAGCGTGTACACAGGGGCACAGTGCAACAGGCATTGTGCTATCTAGCATAAAGATATGCCTTGCATGGCTTGATACCTAACAGTCTGCAGATTGCCTTTGTGCTTGCAGATTGCAGCCCAGCTGAGGAAGATGCGCTTGCTCACAAACTGTGCTGCCTCAGCATTTGTAATTCGAAGACAGCTTCTGGTCATTACCTTGATGGCTGGTATGGGAGTTGGGAAATGCATGCTGGCCAGCAACTCATACAGGTGCTTCTCTACTGTCGACCTGGGCACACGAATCTGCATCTCTCTCACAATGGAAGGCACAACCCTTGCAAAGATGGTGGACATGGTCTTCAGCATTTGCTGTGAAGTGCCAAGTATCTGTGACTGCCTGAGCTGCCTGTCTGCACCATCTTCTGATGCAAGATAAGCTCTGGTGGACCCTGTCGGCCAGGATTCAAGCAATGTGTAGATGGCACCAAAGGGCGACATTTCCATCCTGAAGTCTGCATTGAAGGAAAGACAATGTTCAGCCTTGTTGGGTCATGGCAGTGAAGTTGCATGTCACAAACAACAGCTTTGGTGGATAATGTCAAGCTGACGACAAGGCTTCTGGTGCTGAGACAAACAGGCAGCAAACACAACCAGAACTCTGGCAGAAATGTATGTCTGCAGCGCACTTATTGAGCCAATCTGCAAACAAGATTCCACCAAGTCATGTGTGAACACGAGACCTGCACTGCAACCCATTAATGTTACATTTGGCAAGTGTGCATTTGACATACGCTGTCAACCAGCATTGATGGCTTGCTCACCTTTAGGAGGATCCTCCAACCAAGTGCTTGGTCCACCATCTTCATCTTCACTGATGGCTTCTTCTGCTTCTAGCTCACTGACTTGATCATCCATGCCATCATCAGATGAGCTGGCCTGATCCTCATCTGGCTGCTCTCTGTAATCCTGGGCAAGATAGGAGGAATCTGACCTGGCTGTAGCTTGAGGTTGATCCATTGGCTGGGGGTGTGAGGGATCAATCACCTGCAGTTTAGTGAAACAAAACAAAAAGATGTCTCTTGTTTCCATGCAAGCCATGCAGGGATCAGCGGATGCAGTCAGATGATCATGCACTGTTGCCCAGCCTTTAGCCAGCTGTAAGCCCCATGCTCTTAACACATTGCATGTGCAATGTGTAGTATGTCTGTCAGGATGAGTGATGATGCAGGAGCGCCCTCCAAACACTATTACACAAAACCATGCATTTCTGTGGCCTGTTGCACTGATGTTCTCTGGGCGAGACTGAGTGTCAATGTCTGCAGCCAAGTGGACTTTCACGCAAGCAGTCTGATACCTTGAGGCGCCCAAACTGGGAAGACAGGTCATTGGCAGCTCCTTCCAGAGGCCCTTCTGCATCATCTATCTCAAAGGAGATCACAGGAACACCAGCTGGCAGTGCTTCCAGGTCCAAAGGTGGCTGACTTGACCCATCAGGCTGCGCTACAGGCTGCTGGGAGGCAGGGCTCTTCTGAGGCTGCTGTGCCCTGTCATGTTGCTCTTCTTCTGCTGGGTTGCCGGCAGTGCAGGAACAGCGTGCTTTGTCACTCGATCCAGTACCTATCGGCAGAGCATCAGCAGAACTTGACGCCACAGCTTGTACAGAGGTGACGCTAGCAGGGTGTCTGTCCTTGCTATGGGAAGCTTTAACTGGGGCCTGGGCTGGTGTTGACCAAGGCAGCACAGGCATGGCCTGATCAGGCTTGGCTGCCTGCTTGCGCAAGCTTGCTTTCGCCTTGAAGGCGTTTGTGGGTCTGGGCTTTGGGATGAAACCATCCACTGCCTGTGCCGCTGACTGGTCCCCAGCTGCGGTGATGATGCTCTGCTGCTTGAGTGCAGCAGCTGCTGCAAAGGCTTCATCTGCTGACGGGTCCTTCTCCTGTTGGCAGCAACAGATTACTCAGAGTCTCTAATTGATGATGGAGCAACACGATTGAAATCATTGCAGTGAACCAAGAACCTACATTCAACACGTTGTGACGAACCAGTTGCCTTTGAGCACGTGGTTGTTGCTAGGACCTGTGCAGATGTTCTGTTGTCAAGAATGCATGCGGTGTGTATATTGTTTTCATATACATATGCATGTGTCTTGCATATGCCTTCTTATGCATGTGTCTTGCAATATGAACTTTTCTCACTCAAGCTGGGAAGCCATCAAGATAGAGTGCATGCTGTCCTGCACAATGCTTGTCTGCTATGGCAAACAGCAGCACCAACCTTGATCTCAGCAAGCATGATGGGATTCTTTGCATTGCCAGCCGCATATTGAGGGGCAGCCTTACTCCCCTTCCTAGGCGGGTGTGAAGCACTCCCCACACCACCCTTAACTTTGTTTTGGGGTCGCTGCAAAGGTAGCTGCGAAGCTCCTGCCTGTGGAAGTGCGTCATGGGAAGGTGGCAACTGAGAGGGGTGCTGTGATGCTTTTTGCAATGGGTTGCGCTCCACCACAGTGTCTGATAGCGCTGGCTTTGGGGCGGGCACTAGGGGCTGGTCAGGCTTCACGGGGTGGGTGTATCTGTACAGAGCTGCGTCCTCATTGCCTAGCTTCTGCGCTATCATGCTGATGACTGCCTGACACTTCTCACTGCAGTCACAACACCATGATGTGGTCAACAGGTGTGACCACCACAAGAGCCAAAAAGGCCTGGGGCATATTGAGCAGGGGGATGGCGTGGGCAAACTAGAAGTGTAGGGTTTGTGCGCAGCATGTGCAACATTTGCAGCATCGGTGCAACTAGCTAACTCATGATGCTCTCAGGCACATGCTGAGAGTATACTGGTATAAACAGACAGCACAGCTCATGAGGCACATACCTGCATGTGCATCTTGATTCATCCTCCATGTCATACACAACCCTTCCCTGGATCTTGTAGTGGGCAGCAGGCTTCTGCGATTGGAGACTGTTGGGGCACCGAGGATGGCCACAGAGCCCAGCAAGTGCTCTTTCTTCAGCAATCTGCACAGCCCACATTCTGTAACTCACTATCTACAAAGTTGTGTGACTGAATGCAGATGCAATCTCAGACAACCACCAACAAGTACAGCTTTTACGACATTATACCATGCAGCGGGCCTTGGATTGATACAAGACCACTGCTCTCAGGGAGCAGTTCAGTGCAGCATAAACAAGCAGTACCTGAAGGAACTCATCGCCACTCAAGTTTGGGATTGACCTCAACAGGTCAGCGTCAGAGTAGGCTCCATGCTCCAGAAGCTGCTCCATGGCCCTATACACAGCCTTCTTGCGACTTTCAGCCGCATTTGGGGTCTTTAACTGTTTGCTGGCTTTTGACTTCTGGGCAGAGATCTGCTTGGCACCAGCAGGAGGCTTGCCCTTGGCTGTTTGCGCAGCCTGGGCAACGTGTGTAGCCAATGGCTGAGAAGAGTTCTGCTGTGCGGTCGTGACTCCACCACGGCCTGCCTCTCTGTCGTCTGCAAAAATGAACAGTCTCTTGCAGACTATCTACCTGAGCCACCTATTGCCGAGATCAGGTTACATTGCTTGTTACCTGCATCGTGATCAAGTACCGGCAGGAAGTTCATGACCAAAACGCGTGCTTTGACCGTTTTATGACTGACTGATCACCCCCAAACTTGCTCAGAATGTACACGCTGCTCGACTCCCATCCGCGGCTCCACAAGGGGTGGCGAAGCACACTCCGTACAGCTGCACTGTGGAGCGCTGAAGGCTGAGCCTTGAAGTGTGACGACCCTTGACACTCCCATCGCAGAGCGGTTTCAGAACCCTCATAGGTTTTACTCAGCTGGCATCTGTGCGATTGGCTGGATGGCTCTAATAACGCTTGTTTGTGCTGCCCAGCAGCTTTGCAATCTGACCTGCACGGCGCTAGCACCTTCCACTGTATGCGAGCGTGCAGATAGGTGTATAAAAAAGCTGCACTCATGCATTTGCAACATTGCAGCTTTACTAGGCATCACTGTACAGTGGTCATGTGGTCATGTGAAGCATCACTAGCACCAGAGACTGTGGGATCTCATGACGGAGTGACCGTCATGCAAGCAAAGGTTCGGGCGCTGTTCAATCTGACGGCAAATTCCTGCACTTCATCTGGACCTTTAGTCATCGTGACTCATCCACAACTGCATGCACAACAGTCACAAAGGCCTTCTTGATGATCACGGCCGCTCGGACAGAAGTTGTCTCAATTCGAGGTCTCGTTATGAAGCAGTGCCATTCTCTTACTCTGTTGACATCTTTCACCAGCGTCTTAATTGCGTTTGCTGCTGACATAAACCTGCAGCAGGGTGCATCGCTTGTCACTCACGCACCGAGTTTAGCGAAATCGTTTGAGGTGCACAGAACTGCCCATTAAATTTGCTGCTGCATAAATCATGTTCTGACCACTGCTTGCACATGCGCAGCTGCAATACACGTTCTCACTCCCGTACGAAAAGAAGATCCAGACAGATGGCGTCAAGTAAAAACTGTCCTGCGCTTACGTTGAATAGCATACGCTCAATCGGGCTTGACATATGGCCCGCACTGCAGATATCCAGTACACATTTGGAAGGATGCCGAGTCCCAAAAACTCAGGATGGACACCTACAACCACACAAACTCCCTGATCACAACCAAGGTACAATCTGACCACTCAGTCGCAGATGTTGCTGTTGACCTTCCGAATGTTCATGTCAAGTGTGCTGTCTAATTCCAGGACGATGCTGTGATCATCTCTCCCAGGATAGACTCCCTGGACTGTGATGATGTTGGACCATACCTGCCTCATGGCCTTGGCTCTGTCAACTCCATGATGCTTGGAGCTTCAGTGAGAACCTCCCGCCATAATGTCTTTCAAGTGTTCCTGAGGTCTCCTGATGTCTCAGCTGCCTTTCAGCAGTTGTCATGCCTCCTGCATGCTGCTGCTTTTGTTGTTCAGTGTGCCCAAGACCTTGCTCATACCCTGAAACATGCCCTGAATAGCCATGAGCCATTGACTGACGAATCACCAATGCCGCTCCTTGACGATCGACATAGTCCAAAGACAGCTCACATGCCTTCAAAACAAGCTGACATGTGCTGGATTGAGTGGCACATCATCTGTTGCAAGATGCCTCACAACAGCAGCATGAACTACAGCACTGAATGCGCTGAGGTGTGTTGATCTTGCTGCCAGGTTCTGCCTGATGTGTCCAAGTGGGACTACAAGGGCAAGGAAGAAGTGCGCAACCAGCCATGTCACTTGTGGGAGCTGAAACAGAGGTACGCACACACTGCATAGGTCCTGCATGGTGACTGGTTGTAAACATACATGCTTAGCATGTGCTGCTGAGACAGTCATGTGGCAATCAGTTCAAAAGGGGTCTTCTGTGGGCTGCCTAAATGTGCTGAACATTGCTCTGCATCACTTGTGCTGTATGCAGCATCGCCCATAGCAGCAAATCGCCTCTTAGTTCATCAGCAGATGCACAAGGGAGGACGGTTATCCCACCAGAACTGCAAGATGTTCTTGCTGCAATGAAAAGGATGCAGCAATCCATTCTGTGTGATTGCTGGCTATGCTACAACAGGGCCTTTGCTGGATGTACAATTTCAGTATGCCATGACTGTGGTTCATTGCTGATGCAGACATGGGCAAAAGACTACCATCTACAAATATTACGCTAATTCAGATGGTGAACCTTTGCGGCTGCACATGCATGGCAATGACATCTCCAGTGGAGCCCACTTTGGTAAGAAAGCACACTGTCATATGCCTCTGACTTGTGCTGCACAGCATAGCACAGGTGCAAAGGCTTACATGAATAGTCGTTGGCAACAATCTGTTACTGGCACAAATGCATAATCGCACATCGCAACTGCTGTTTCCATCCGTTCAGACAAATCTGACTGTCAACATGCCGAAACATGTCGGAAGTAGCAATGCTGACACCTGCCGGCAGCACTTCTGCATGTTTCTGGTGTTTAAATATACCGTGCTCTGCAGATGAGTACCTGGCAGACTTCACATACTACAAGGCTGGCAGGCCAGATGACTCCGTCTTCACCTTCCCAGAGCTTTGTGCCATCTCACCAAAAGCTGAAAGGCAGTCTTTTCCTACTGTCGCCTTTCAGATGAGCATGCTGCTGCCTTCAACCAGACACAGTAAGCCCTGCTGTCCTGCCTTTCTCTCCTTGAGTTAGAGACCAAAGGTGCATCATGACTGCTTTGCCGTGCCACTACATGTGTTTCACTCAAAGCATTGCAGCCAATGGTCTACGCGCACTGTGTCAGTGTCAGTGTCAGAGTGCGCAGCAGCCAATCACTGTGGCGGTGATTGACGCGCATTGAAGATAGGCTGCAGCAGGGAACATAGATACAAAGCATCTAGCTGCCAGTATGATCATGCCAGTGTCCATTTCTGCAATGTCATGCAGATGCTGTACATCTTTGATTGATTTAGTTGTGATTGGCCTATTGTTCATGGCATACCCTGATGGTTGCCGGCGTTGAATTTTCATCCCTGCCGAAGCTAAGGCTCTGCCCCGTGAGGGGGCATCGGCTCTTGTTACACATCTTTGATGGCCCAGTCCAAGTTGATGACCATTGCTTTGAATGCCTGCAGGTGGTGATGAGGTGTATGATGACTTTGCTGCAACCTTTGGTCGCCGCCACTCCTCACCTGAAGAGTATGAGCACCGCAGAGGAGTCTTTCATGATAACCGCCAGTTCATAGAGGACTGGAATGCGCAAGCACACGACAGTGACAGCCACATGCTTGGCCTCAACCACTTTGCTGATTGGACTCAGGTAGGCGGTTCATGCTTGCCTCTTTTTGTCCTTTGGGTGACCTGCACCATCCATGCAAATGTTCCTGCTTGGCAGGTTGCATTGCAGCCAGGACAAATTGAGCAATAAGACCTTGACATACCCCTGATGTTACTCAGCACCATACTAACTCCAATGTATACAATAAATCACTCACTCACTCACTCACTCACTCACTCACTCACTCACACTCACACTCACTCTCACACTCACTCACTCACTCTCACCCACCCACTCAGCTGGTCGCTCATGTATGCACTTGTTCACCTACCAACTCACTGGCTTCCTTCCTCATGCATCTGCACATAGGCTACGCTGACCTTTCAATACACGGCATGCCGTTCTTGCTGCATCAGGCAGAGTGGCCACAGCCTGAACAAGCAACAAAGCTGTGAACCCTGACAGTGTGCAGTGACAAGCCAATGTCTGTTCTGAGCACATCATGAGCTTCGGGGGCTGCATTTCTTTGTTTGGAAAGTCACCAGAGTGGTGTAAGATATGCTTGTTGGTGCACGGAAAAGGCACTGATGCTATGAGACTGCTGCAGCTTGAGACAGCAATTTTGGTCACCCAAATAGCATCCATGTAGCGTACGACAGTACTTTCAGCCATCCAACCAGCCTTCAAGTAGCATGCTGTGCTGCAACCTGTGAGTCACGAGACATGTGTTGCCTATTGCAGGAAGAGTTTGATGCCATCATGCTGCCCAAGCACAACAAGGGGACCAACAACATGGGCAGGCATCTTCTTCACCATGAGCCACTGAGTGAAGCTGCGTCTGTGCCAAGCACGGTGAGCTGGGTGGGCACAGGAGGAGGAGGAATGGTGACTGACCAAGCAGTGTGTGGCAGCTGCTGGGCCTTTGCCACTGCTGCTGCTCTGCAAGGCGCAGTCTGGATGAAGACAGGTAAAGTCCTGTTTCATGTACTGTCATTTGGACACCATTGAGCAGAGCAGTTTGAGACAGAGGACGATTGGTATTGCTCCATGTGATGGGCCCTGCTATCTGTCACAGCATGTTAGCGTGGTATTCTTGTCATCTACTATCACTGCTGCATGTTCAGCAAGCTTCAGAGAACTGCACGTGTGCACTCCTGTGTCAAAAAACCTCTCCTGCACCGCTTTTTGAGCAACCATTGAACTGCAGATCAACGCCCTGTCAAGTCATCACTTGTTGCAAAAAACAGTCATGCATGTACAGAGGCACCAGCCAGACCTCTGCATGTGATGCTACAGACCAAGCAGCACATGCTCCAGAGCAAAAAGAGAACTTCCAGCCCTCGAGCTTCTCATGCACTTTCCCTTCATCAGCCTGATCATCATCAAATCTCATCATCTGTGTAATTTCAGAGGCCTCGTTATGTTGCAGGTAGAGCAGCACACTTCTCAGAGCAGCAACTGATGGACTGCTCCTGGGACTACGAGGGTAACTCAGCCTGTGACGGCGGTAACTATGATGGCGCCCTTGACTACCTCATTGACGCCGGAGGTGCTGTGCTGGACTCGGACTATGAGTACCTAGGGCAGGACAGCTGGTGCTTGGACAGGAACCACTCAGACACACACACCACCAACCTCACCAAGTTTAAGGTGAGCTTGCTTTGTTACTGGCTGGAATGCTTGGTTGGACATAACACATGGTGAAAGTGTTGCGACATGTGGCAGCAGTTGATCTGTGGTTTTGTGGCTTGCTGCATCCATCTGCCTGATATGGGTATCTGGGAAGAGCTGTTTGACACTTTCACACGTGTTTTGCAGCGAGAATACCACTTTGTTTTGATCTGTTCTTGGCATAATGTAGGAACTGTAGGAACTGTGCATATTTCTGTTGGGCATCGTCAAGCTTGCATGAAGCCATTCCACTGCCGGAAACAGTTTTTGCATCTTCATCGTGAAAGTGTTTCAGCAGCAGCCCTGTACCTGAATGGGAACACTCCTGTTTCCTCGTCTGCACATCTGCTGCCCTAGATGCTGGTCTCTGCAGCCGGATGGCAAGTACCACCGAGACACCAGCTGGTATCTGGTTTCTGCTGTTGATGTCTACTTATAAGTAATTATGCTCTTGGTGCAGGGTTATGCGTTTGTGCCTGAGGGTGATGAGGAGGCTCTGAAGGAAGCTGTTTACAGCAGAGGCCCTGTGGCAGTGTCCCTTGATGCCAGCCACCGCTCCTTCAGATTCTACTCTCATGGTCGGGCATGCTCAACCATTCTGCTTCTCATATATCTTGAGATTGCTGTGAGGAGAACCTGTGCATCCCTGTAGGCTGCTCTGGAGAGACAAGAGTCCTGCATGTACCTAGCTTATCATGAGCATAACAAATGTTAGTATTATCGTTAAAACCTGCGGCTTACCTGATGCTCCCTCCCATAGGGGAAGTTGTGTTGGACAGATGCTTTCAGGGCCAACACGGGACAAGCTAGATGTGTGTATGCTAGGCAAAATGGATGTACAGTCTGCAGTGTTTAATATGTATGTCAATTGGCGTGCAGTCAATGCCAGCCCTGCAATATGTGGAGGTTGCCACACATGCAGTACAGGCAATGGCACATGCTGTTGCTGCTGTATGGCATAGCCTTGAGATGCACTCTGTTACTCCATGGCTGTGTTTGATTTGGGCCCATTGATATCCGCATAAAGACACAGGAATACTGTGAGCCTTCGGTGACAAAGTACCACCGCAATTGGTGGCACGTTGACAGCAGGAAGCCATCATATACCAAGTCACTTTTGCTGCTTTGCTCAAGCTGAGGTGCGCAAGTGTAATGCAGGTGTGTACAAGGAGCCGAGCTGCATGTGGAAGGCAGAGGAGCTGGACCATGCTGTCACCCTCATGGGCTATGGCACTAGCCAGCAAGGAGAAGACTACTGGCTCATCAAGTGAGTTTGCTGTTGTACAAGGCATGTCTGTGCATGGGAGCAATAGGATATGTGTCCCTTTTGCAACAAAACATAGTCTCCAGTTTAAGGCAATGATCATTAAGAGGGCTGCTGTTTAGGGTGCTGCTCCTGCTAAGAACCATTCTATTTTTCAGGTGCAACTCATTTGCACTGCTTGCACTCCTTGCTTGCTGTAAGGTCTCATTGACCGCAATCCACAAGCCTGTAGGAAAGGTAGCACATCAGGATTGTCATTGCTGCACATACACTGCATGGACTGGGTAGGTCGGACTGAACACATTGGATCATGAGAGTGAGTGTCATCCAACTGGGGTAATCTTACAGAACCATGAAGTACGTGCTGTCACAGTTACAGGTGTGCTGTAAAGACTGGACACCATGTAGATGAGATACCACAAAAAAACAGCCTTTTGAGCCCTATTCTTTGTTGCAGGAATTCTTGGTCTACTCACTGGGGCGACGGGGGCTATGTTGCAATATCTCGGCAGCACCACGCCTGTGGCATCACGACTTCCCCAATGTATGCTATTGTAGCTGATGATCAGTGATTGACAAGCTGCAAAGTGTTCATGTGGACAACAGTGTTACACAAAACATCATCAATACTCGGGTGAATGCGCTAGGTAAAGAGTCTGATGGCGAACTCATTGCAATGAGCTCATTTGAAGCAGCTCTGGACATGTATGAGTCCTTGTACCCTTGTCCTCTATTTGTGCCATTGTAGCCGATGATCAGTGACCAGCAGGCTGCAGAGCTAAAGGACCTGTAGGCATGCGTGGGTCTGTTTACCAATATGTGTATCATCATCAAGGCTGTAGGATTAAGGTGACTCAAAGCAGCTGAGGTGTCTGTATGTGGTTATGTATGCTGTCATGTATGCTGGCAGATAAACGTGTAATAGTACCAGTGCTTGCAGATTGCCGTAGTCCACAGCAAGGCTCGATGATGGCCGTACTGCTAACAAAGTAACGTGGTAACCGTTTTCTCAAGCGGTTACAGCGGGGGGCTGTATAGCTATTAGCCATACAAACCCCCATCCCCCCCCCCACTCCTGCCTTTGTTTGTAGTGCATGCATGGTTGAGAGCATGTGTCTGCCTCGTTGGTGGAAGCCAGGGATGGTCTTGGTAAATGCTTTTGTGATCCAACTTGTAAAAGGACACAAATTGCATTGGTTCAGGCTACTATGGAAAGCCCCTAAGGCTTATTGTTCGCTTTAGTCATTGATTACCACGCACTGGTTTTACTCAATATGGTAGCCACAAAGCAGAAGGCTTGGTCACGGGTGGGTTCCTCCCGCCTTAGCTTTCTGAGTTGCCTTACCAGTCACGCAGACGTGTGGGTCAGGGTGTGGGCTACCCCGCCTTTACCACAATCTCATATCAGGGGTTGCTGGCTGGGGATTCTCTGGTCGGGGACTGTCATGTCTCTGTGAAGGATTTCAGAACAGGTTTCAGAAGGAACGCTTTCGTGCATCCGATCAAGCTTCCGATGGAGCGTCAGGTATCTGCATCACAGATACGTGTGTGCCGCGAGCTTGGCAAAGTGTTGCACGCTGCACAGGAAGCTCGATCAGGAGCTTCATATCGAGCTGCATGCGTAGCCGCAAGGTGCAGCAATCGGTATAAAATGAGTGTAGGGGGCACCCGCTTGAGCAAGCCAGTAATTCTCGCATCAGCCTACATCACAAGGACGCTGCTCATTTACCGTCAACCCCAACTCGTCCTCGATGGCTTCAAAGAGCTTCGCTGTGTTGGTCATGGTCGTTATGGTAAGCTGAACTCACGAGTGATCACTGCTAAAGTAGTCTGTTGACCTGCACGACTGTGTCTCGCGTTCTACTATTGTCGAAATGCACCTCTTGCGTGATGCGTGCTTCAAGATCTGTACCTGCCGAATACAGTTTTTGCGGTTCGCGAGTTGATAGGGGGGCCAAGTTGTCGATGCCTGTTCTTCGCGCTAAGTCTTGTTCATTGCAGGTCGTTGCAATGATTGAAGCCCGCGACTTACCGATGACGACCCACCCAGGCCGGTCACTATTAGACACTAAAAAATCTGGACCCAAGACTCAGCCAGGCTTCCAGGTCAATGGTGAGTGGTGGTGGTGGTGGTGAATTCGCAGCTGTTGATTATCTCAGCAATCTTGCTTCCCTATCATGAACTTGCATACTACTTCAAAAAGCACACTCGGTACAAATGATTGCGATTGGTGCATGTCACATGTCTGGTCATATGCGCGAACTTTGATTGGCACTGATTGTACAGATATGTTCAACAGTGCTTTACAGCCTGGCTTTGTCCTCACTGACAGCGTGTAAGACAATAGCATATGCTGGAAAAAGTGTCGGGCTGAAGTGGAACAGTCTGTGTTTTGGTGACCCTGCAGGCTTTGACGGTTTCAACAATAACGCCTGGGCGCATTGACACTGCAAGGCTCTGGTGTCAGCAACTTTTACCTACAGGGACAAGCTCAATCAGTGAATCTAGATCTCAGCGGTGTCTCACATGCTGCAAGTGCCATCAGCTCAGGTACAGGCCATTTCTGGCACTGCACCTCTGCTATCTGCAATCTAGCTTACTTGTGTACACTCAGATTCTTGAGGTTGGTGCTT
>JAABUK010008177.1_pt1 | contig 14772 bp, 17 predicted proteins | sample 5559141 | NCBI WGS metagenome assembly JAABUK01 (sample SAMN10711869, study PRJNA513367) | rock metagenome | isolation source: Antarctica rocks | place: Antarctica: Victoria Land, Pudding Butte nord | collected 2016-01-03
CATGACCGCTGCGATGAAAAAGGTTTTGTCACCGATCTCTGAGACCAGTATCATGCCCCAAGATTTCAGAAACCCTGCTGCCAAGCCCCCCGCCAGCAGACTAGTCATGTCTGCCGAGTGAATGCGTTTGCTGAGGTACTGAAGCGCTGATCAGTTGATCCTGCGTCCAGCAGCTCACAGTATCGCTTGTGCGCGTACCGTCCCAAGCCCGACAGCCGGTGCACAGACAGTCGTCAAGTCAGCTGCGCGATGCGTGAGTGCCAAGGTACCAGGATGCAGTGATGCAAACGTTTGGTCGATATACAAGTCGGGATGCCGGAAGTTTCGGTTGCCGAAAGTTGGCCAGACTGATCAAACGAAACCAAGGGTTTCTCAACCTAAAAGCCTCAGGGCTGCACCCCGCGTTGGACCCCCACTGGGGTCCCCGCTGGGGCGTTTGTTGAAATTTCAACCGTTACACATGTCAACGCTTCACTCACCGTGTTCATGAACATGGACTGATCAGACAGTAAGTCATACAGCAAGTAATGGTGCAGACGGCACAGTCCCTAGCCAGCAGCTCTCTTAGCTGACTGCTGCCCTTAAGCCCCAAGACCATCCAGTGAAATGAAGCTTTTTAAAAATGAGATTTGTGTCTTGCACATGCATACATAATGTTACTCAGGCCATGCTCTGCACACGTCAGGCGGTGACAAAACGTCAGTTGCTCAAGAGAGGCTTGCTGCTGTGACAATGGGGTGTTGAAAAGATCTCTCATGTTGTTCACTCATGACGATCGCATAGCAAGTTGGCGGCTTAAACCAGCGCTGATCCTGGTGAGTGGGTCAATTCGTGGCATTCATGGCATTTGCCTACACATGCAAGTTTTGCTCTTCTTCAGCTCGTCCTGAGCCGAATGGTCAAACTTGCAAGTCTATTTCGCGAGTACAGGCCTTGCCATATGGTAGCTTTAGCTCTTGTTGATCAGCACCATATGAAGTTATCTGCATGATCAGCTGACCTGCGTCCAGGTCACTGCGCTTCTGCCTTGGTCGAGCACCGATCTTGTCCATGGTCATGCCGCTGTGCTGATTGCGAAAGACGCTGAGAGGGGCTATGTCCGAAATAGAGGCGGCCAGCGCCTCAAGCGAAACTTCCGACGAAGTAGTTTCAGGCAGTGCCAGCGAAGAAGACGAGGATTCCAGTCCAGAAGCACGCAAGCGTTCACCAGCTGCAGAGAAAAGAAAGAAAAAGAAGAAAAAGGTATGTTCGCTGAACGTATGGGCATCTCGAATGAACAGCAAACCTAACCAGTTTTCTGCAATGCTCTGCAGCACAAGAAAAAGTCAGAACATGCTAATGCAAATCAGCCTGCTGAGCCAAGTAGTGCTGAGAAAGCAGAAGCTGATAGAAGGCAAGCTTGTGCAGTCCCATATCCAGCAAGGACCAGCTGCCCTCTCCATTGTACACGATCAATACACATGCACGTCAGACACATGGCTTGATGCAACAGACGCTACAAGGACAGTCCCTTGCCCGTGGTGCAACAGGCACACATGCTCGGCAAGTGTACACACAGCTTGACGACACAGTTTGGTCATGGACTTGCAGGATTGCCACCGCTGTCAGGCAGTTGAAGAGCAATGATGAAGACGAGATCTGGGTCAAGCTTTCACAATGCCACTTGCGTGATTCCAAGGCCAAACAGGTCGGTCCCACAAAGCTATGCACACAGCAAGCAGCCATGCACAACCAGCAGCAGTCCATATATGTATATCTACATTTTTGAAGAAGAAGAAGAAATTTCATATATTTATATGGCACGCGCAAGTCGCTGCAGGGCTGGAACACTCAACCCTATAGCCCTAAACTCAGGTCTTCGACACTCTTCCGCATGTGCCTGTAACAGAAAGCAAAATTTATTCATGGCTTACTAAAGGCGCCATGCTATGATGCTGCAGATATCAGAAGCCTTGCAGAAAAACAAGTTCTTGACTTCTTTGGATCTTTCCAGCAACCGCATCACAGATGGTGGAGCTGAGGTGAGCTGACACCCCTCTGACACCCCTCTGACACCCCTCCGACACCCCTCTGACACCTGGCCTGCACATGCACCAACTGCATATGGCATATGCTGGGCAACCTGTGCAACAATCATTGTCTACAGTCAGCACCCTCCGCCAATTTTGAGACTGTCTGATTGGAGGAGGGTTTCTGTTATTGATCGATGACAGACAATCGCAAGCTCATGGCATTGATGCTGGAGAAGTGTTGGCTGCATTTAGTGCTTCTGCAAATGCATGCATCGCTCTGCAGCCACGTATACATTGCTCCTGCATTGGACCAATGTCCAGAGCGTCGATGCTGCTCACTGCAGATCAAAAGGTTGCACAGGCTATTTCAGGGCCAAAAGGAACATCCAATATCCATCTTTTGCACATATCATCACGTCAGCTTTGGCATAATGATGTCTTTGTTTGTGTTTTGACAGGCGCTGGTTGCAGTCCTGTCACATGGAGCAGCCCCAGAGCTGATCTACCTGGATCTGAGAGGAAATCCTCTGACTGAAGCAGGCACAACTGCATTGGTGAGTCATGCTGAGCATTTGATGATGCATACATGCGTTTTGATGATGCATGCATGCGATTTCATGATGCATGCATGCATTTTGATGATGTCCACATGCATTTTGATGTTGCATGCGTGCATGAAGCAGGTAGTATGCTTGATCTAGCAGAAGCAGCCCAATCACCATAATTGAGATGTCAAAACATGCATGCACAGGACAGGACAGGACAGGACTTGAAAATCATAGGGGATTTTAACACTTGGGAGTTTGGAAGTCATGTGTCATGCAGGCTGGACTGATGAAGTCGCGCAAGCAGCTGACCGTCGAGACGGGGCCCTCAGCTGCTGAGCTGGCTGCTCAGAAAGCTGAGTCCACTCCGCCTGAGGGCACCGCCTTTGAGCATGCTGAGGTGGCTGGCGAGAGCGAGGTGGTCAGACGCTTCTTCCAGGTTGGTAAACATGTCAATGCAGTGCCATCTCACAGCAGTAATGATGTCACAGTGTTTATGTTGCAGTGAGCATATGGCAGCAATGATGTTGTAGTAACTATGCTGCAGTAATGCTGCTGCGGTACTGATGCCGCAGTGATCATGTCGCAGCAATGATGTTGCCGCAATGATGTTGCAGTAATCATGTCGCAGTTTTGATTTTGCAGCTATGACGCTGTAGCAATGATGCTGCGGTAGTGATGTCGCAGTAATCATGTTGCAGTTGTGATGTTGCAGCTATGACGCTGCAGTAACACATGGTTGTCAACAGCACTGTGGGAATGCGCTGTTGGTCAAAGGAATTTGGCTGAGCTCGTCTATCTCCTGAGCCTGAAGTCTAACACTCACATTTATAGCAGGGCATAGGCATGCCCTCATGAATATGACATCAAGTTGCGTGCCGCGTACTCAGTGATGGTAATCTCCAGTGCGCTGTAGAGTCTGTGATACATCACAAATTCAGCAGGACAGCCCCCAACCGTTCTCTGATAGTACAATATCTTATATTCCATTGTAACACATTCTGTAAAGGTATCCACTGCAGTTGCACAACAGAGCTCAGCTACCCAATCCTGAGTTTTGAAACTTGAAAGCATTGCTAATTTTGAGTACTAAGTTTGAGTATCAAATTTGAGAATTAATATTGAGTACTGGATATCTGCTTGCAGGGAGATGGCGGGAACCAGCCAATGGCAAGGGAAGCCAGCATCCCACCTGAAGTAGAAGAAGACCCAGAAGCTGCTGCAGTCAGGCTGTGGAAAGAGGTATGCTTCTGACTAGGCACAGGAGTAGGCACAGCAAGTAGGCACAGGAATAGGCACAACAAGTAGCCACAGGAGTAGGCACAGGAATAGGCAGAACAAGTAGGCCCAGGAATAGGCACAGGAGTAGGCACAGGAGTAGGCACAGCAAGTACGCCCAGGCATAGGCACAGCAAGTAGGCACAGGAGTAGGCACAGCAAGTAGGCCCAGGAATAGGCACAACAAGTGAGCACAGGAGTAGGCACAGGAGTCGGCACAGCAAGTAGGCACAGGAATAGGCACAGGAACAGGCACAGGAAATGAGAATGACTCAGATTCTTGCACCACCTTGACAAAGTTGGTGCAGGAATCTAATCCATTCTCATTCCATGTGCCTATTCCTGTGCCTATTCCTGCTTGTGCCGCAGCAAACACTAGGTCCTTGCACCACCTCGGCCTGCTTGTGCCATGCAAAGCCTATGTCCTTGCACCACCGTTGCCTGCTTGTGCCGCAGTAAACCCCAAATCCTGGCACCACCTTTGCCTGCTTGCGCCGGATCTTGAACCAGCTTATGTTGTGCCACCCCTCCTGTAAAGAACTTAGCACTGCTAGGCATGAACGAAACCAAGCAAAAGTTTGACACAATGCAATTGGGTGATCCTGGAAAATATTGCCAGCATGCTCCCCCTAGCTGAACCTGGGCAAAAGTCCTTTCAGCCATGGACAGTTGGGCAGCTACATGATGGTCGAAGGAAGCAGTTGTCATGATGGCCACGCCTGCCATGTGGGATCCACAGGCAAAATTGAAATCCGATATTTATTCATTCAATCAATCGATCGATCGATTGATCGATTGATCGATTGATCGATTGAATGATTGATTGACTGAGTGATTGATTGACTGACTGACTGACTGACTGACTGACTGACTGACTGACTGATTGATTGATTGATTGATTGATTGATTGATTGATTGATTGATTGATTGAAAATTGATTGACTGACATTCGATATTGCCCGTATGGCTGGGGCTGAGCTTCACACTCTAACAGACTTTGATCAGCATGAATGGCATTCACTGCTGGTCCCCCTCACTTCAAGCATCTTCCTCAAAGACCTGAACAACAGATGGTGTCTTGACAGCAACCAACCCTTTCTCTCTTCTGTGCAGAGAGGCAAATTGCGCTACAAGCAAGCCCTGTGCTTATAGTACTATACTATACTGTAATATATTCTATTATACTGCTTTATAGATATGTTATGTTACACTATGTTGCAACATGGAATTTTATATGTATATTATGCTGAATTACATCTAGGGTTGTATAAAATTTGGGAGCCATGTGGCGCGCGAAAGGACCGACCCTCTTGCACTGCTGGTGACACTAAATAATGGCGTCTGCCGCTCTGTGCAGGTGTGTGAAGCCCTGCTGGTGACATTGAGCATTGTTCCTGTTGTGCCGTGCAGGTTTGCGAAGCCCTGCAGGCCGATCCAGTAGACATCCCCGGCATGTGCGCTGTGCCGTGCAGGTGTGCAAAGCCCTGCAGGCTGATCCAGTAGACATTCCCGGCATGTGCGCTGTGCAGGTGTGCGAAGCCCTGCAGGCCAATCCAGTAGACATCGCCAGCATGTCAGGAACACTTCGCTGTGCAGGTGTGCGAAGCCCTGCAGGCAAATCCAGTCGACATCAGTGGCATGTGCTGTGCTGTGCAGGTATGCGAAGCCCTGCAGGCCGATCCAGTAGACATCGCCGGCATGTCAGGAGCGCTGCGCTGATTTGCAATTAGGGTTGTTTAGGGTCTGGGAGCCATGTAGGGTGCAAGAACAGGCCCTCTTGCACTGCTAGTGACATTGAACAAAGGTGTCTGCCGTGCCGTGCAGGTGTGCAAAGCCCTGCAGTCAGATCCAGTAGACATTGCAGGCATTGTCATCTGCCATGTTGTGCAGGTGCGTGAAGCCCTGCAAGCAGATCCAGTAGACATTGCAGGCATTGTCATCTGCCATGCCGTGCAGGTGTGCGAAGCCCTGCAAGCAGATCCAATAGACATCCAACATTGTCATCTGCCATGCGCGCAGGTGTGCGAAGCCCTGCTGTTGACATTGAGCATGGTTCCTGTTGTGCTGTGCAGGTGTGCGAAGCCCTTCAGGCAGATCCAGTAGACCTCGCCAGCATGTCAGGAGCGCTGCGCTGGATCAGCATGGGCCTCACAAAGGAGCTGGGGAAGATAAAGGAGGAGGCTGCCCACTCCTTCCCAATAGCTGTCAAGGCAGCAAAGGCAAAGCCCTTCTATGACAGCTCCCAGAAGCATCTACAGCAGCTCAGCGCTGCCATTGATCACAGAGGGCCGCCCATACTGACAACATACAGCAGAGATGATGTGCAGGTAGGGTTTGCCACCAACCCTACTGACTCATGGCATACAGCAGAGATGATCCTCAGGTAGGGTTTGCCACCAACCCTACTGACTCATGGCATACAGCAGAGATGATCCTCAGGTAGGGTTTGTCAGACACCCTGCTGATAAGAGAGCTTCACCCATACTGATAACATACAGCAGAGACGATCCTCAGGTAGGGTGTGTGAGTAACCCTACTGACCAGAGAGGACCGCCCATACTGACAACATATAGCACAGATGATGCTCAGGTAGGGTTTGCCAGTGACCCTACTGACAATCAAGGGCTCGCCCATACTGACCACAAATACAGGAGCGATGACCTGGCGATTGGGTCTGCCAGTCAGCTGGGATCACAGTGTCAGGCAACATCAGCCTAAATGAGCTCTTCAGCATGCTTGACTGTGACGTGCAGTTGTCTGGCTTCTGGCTGCAGGAAACTGGCTTTGACTATAAATTATATTCTTTGGCTTTTTGCTGCAGGAAAATGGCTCTGACTGCAAAACACAGTTCATTGGCGTTTTGCTGCAGGAAACTGGCTCTAACTGCAAGCTACACTTTTTTGGTTTTGGGCTGCAAACTGGCTCTGACTGTAAACTACATTTCTTTGGATTTTGTCTGCAGGAAACTGGTGAAGGGCCACTTGCCTGGTGCTGCAAGTGTGCTGGCACAGCTGGTGCCCTGTGCTCAGCCAGAAGTAGAGCGCCGGTCAACATCTACATCATGCTTGCCTGTATGTTCTGAAGCCTTGGCTTGTGCCTGCAGGGAACTGGTGGTGGCCACCTGCCTGGTGCTGTAAGTGTGCTGGCACAGCTGGTGCCTTGTGCACAGCCAGAAGTGGAGAGCCAGGCAGTGGCTGAAAGCTTTGTGGCTCGGTTGCTGACTGCCTGCCTGCGCTACCCCTGTGCAAATGCTCTGCACTGTGCCACCATGCAACTCATGAGGTGGGTCACTGTGCTCTACCTTGTGCAAATGCCCTGCTTTGGGGCGTCATGCAGACGCTCTGCCCTGAACCATCATGCAAAGGCCCTGCCCAGAACCATCGTGCAAACGCCCTGCCCTGAGTTGGCATGCAAACGCTCTGCCCTGAGCCATCAAGCAAACGCCCTGCCCTAGGCCGTCATGCAAACGCCCTGCCCTGAGCCATCATGCAAGTCATGGATTGACTGTGCTTCCCCAAATCGCTTCTGCCAAATTGCATTGGATCTTGTGCCCTCACAATGCAAACCACAACAAGTGCCCTCAGACTTGAGGCCCCACATCATATCTGACTTTTCTTCCTCAAAACCAAAAGTTGGAGACGTTTGGAACCCCATGCACTCACTGATGCAGTCGCACCATCCCTCAACTTTCAAGACACGCTGTATTTTTGACCATGACTTTGTATGAAGCGTCTCACAAGTGCTTCCTGACGAACACCAGTGTAAGTGTTACGCAGAAGTCCTTTGCACTGCGGCAAAAAATCACAGATAGGTAAGCAGCAGCCGTCTGCACAGCAGCAACTGTCCGCCTCTGCACCTCAGATGATGCAGCTTCACAGCTTAGCAAAGAGACATGATGCATGCACCTTCCGCGTGGCTGACCCTAAGAGTGTGATGCTTTCGCCTTCTGTGTATCTGTTTCTGAAAATGTACACGCCTTCTGTGTATCTGTTTTGAAAATGTACACGCCTTCTGTGTATCTGCTGTTCTGAAATGTACACGCCTTCTGTGTATCTGTTTCCGAGAATGCACACTACTTGTTGCAGAGCCTGTGTCGACAGCGCTTGTCCAGAGCTCATGCTTCCTGTGGTTGAGCCTCAGACCACCGCTCATACAGACATTGACTCTGAAGAGGCAAGCGTGCCTTGGCACCACCAGCTCATAGCAATAGGTGAGACTAGCTTCACCATCCTTCACCATCTTTCACCATTCTTCACCATGCGTCACCATCTTTCACCATTTGTCACCATCATTCACCATCTGTCACCATTCGACACCATGCGTCACCATCTGTCACCGTTGTTCCCCATGCAGCACCATCCTTCACCGACCATCACCATTATTCACCATGCGTCACCATCCTTCACCATCTGTCACCACCAGTTGCATCTACTTTGGCTATGATGAAAGTCAAACGATAGTGAAGAGTGGTGAAGTCAAGCTCACCTATTGCCATGAAATGGTGAGTTTGACTCTACCATACTTCACCATCCTTCACCATTCTTCGCCATGCTTTGACTTTCATCACCATCCTTTACCTTTTATAAGCACAGCCAGACTATCAATAACAGTACCATAGTACATGATATGGCTGTTGTTGCCTTGCGCTTAGTCCAGCCGTTTTACAACTGTCTGCAAGGCGCGCCCGCAAATTGCATATTCACAGCAGCTCCTGCTGCACTATGCTGCATATGGGAGGCTGATGGTTTTTGCTTTACCAGCCTGATCTGACGCACTACTTTGGTGCCAAGTCAACTCTCAAGGCTGCCAAGACGTGTTCAGGTGTGAGCAGGTGTCTCAATTCAGCATCTATGACAAACGGGATGCTTTATTGACAAACAAAATGCAACATTTGTGCATTTTGTTGGTGAACAGAGCATTCCGTTTGTCATAGACACTGAGGTGAGATTAGGGCTATGGCCTATGGTCACAGCTCCGGGCTGCCGCCTTAGCGGGCTGCCGCCTTAGGAGGCTCCCGTCATGATCGCTGAAAAGCGTAAACTTTTCTTTTCTTTTCTACTGAGATGAGACACCTGCTCACACCTGGGGATGACTTAGCAGCCTCGACAGTCGACTTAGCACCAAACTAGTGCATAACATAACATTTTGTTTGTCACTGTATGTACATGTACATGGCCCTGCAAGTTGTTTATCTACAAACAGGAGGAGATGTACCGTGCTCTGTTCATGCTGGTCTTCTAGGCAATCCACTCATCCATACACACAGGAGCATATCTAGCCTGATGTCCATTCAGGGTTGAACAAATCTGTACAGGTGGACCAATCGTTTGGAATGACTAAGCGGGCGTCATATTGCCATGCACTGATGTTGCATAGAAGGCAGCCGCAAATGAGACAGTGAGGAATGATCACGATACACTTGTGCTTACAAGCCAGGATGTCTGATTAGTCACAACTGGCTCAAAACCGAAGACTGTGAGGTGTTAATGAAATGCATGCATGAGTGATGCTTTGCATTGCAGGCATAGCAAGTCAGGATAGGCCCATTGGCAAACGGCCCTGCCACCTTGCATTTGTCATTCAGCTGTCACAGCTGCTGAGACAGGTTCAGGAGGGCTTCTCTGGGGACCATCAGCAACTTGGGGAAGCCCTCAGGGTCAGTGCCCTGCCCTGTTATGAATTTCTTGCTGTTTGTGTTCCTTTTTGCCCTTGATGACCCACATGTCATTGTGTTGCTCATCAGTTTCAGCAATGCGCATTGCTTGGCGTGGTTTGCTGTGCAACAATACCAGTTGGCATACCTGCTGCCTGCAAGCCCTGTTCAGTGACTATTCATCTATAGCTTTGTCTGACATGACATGCGTATACACAAAATGTTGCAGAACACTTGCAGTAGTTTGAAGCACATGGTGCACAACACAGTACCAGTCTGTACGCTGTAATGCATGCTGTGTGGTGGGCTAGAGAATTCTTATTGACATGAAAGCTGCATCACAGGCAGACAAAGACTGGATGGCATTTGTTGGCCTACACGGACCTCTGCAGCTTCTCATCACTGAACAAGATGGGGTGCTGGTAGGGCCACGCCCGGAGAAGCCCCCTCCCCTGTCCCAAGGGTCTGCTGGGGAGGGGGGAGGCCATTTTGAGGGCAATGGCAATGTCTTTTCTGAGCAACTTCTTAGATTCCTTCAAAGTATAGGAAAAGGTGGAGGCAGTGCTGGCTTCTGATATCAAATTTGACCATGCCGAAACTCTGCAGCAGCGTCCCTTGTATTCATTTAATGTAATGCCCTGTATTTATTTCATGTAATGCCAATTAATGCCCCTTGAACATTGTGTGCGCAATTGTTGCTTGCGAACTGCGGTGTTTTTCATCAATCGCCTGGCTGATCCTTGACCATTTGCCTGATTATGTCAGGCTTGTGTAAGGGTTCATGAGTAGTCACGGGTCTGTGAGTGTTTGTCGAGTCCAGCACAACAGGCCATGGCGGGAGTGAGGTTTCAGCAATTCTGGAACAGCCCCATTTTACCTGTTGTAAAGCCCTACCCTTATTTATTATAATGGCCCTCACCCCCTGCAGGTACTTAGTACACTACTGTAGCCCTGCTTACCGTTGACTTGTTTACATTGCTTTTGTAGTAAAAAGACTAGTATGGAGGTTGACTCAGAGCCGAGATCCTGGGCAGGATCGAGTTGTATATGAGCAAGGGTGAGTCACAGATACCCCAGTGAATCTGTAAGCAGCTGCAAGACTTCTGGTACATGCATAGCCATTGTGTGTAAGTCACGCCTGCCATCTCGGAATGGACATTGCATCTGACAGAAACACAGCTTCACCACGTATCATCACCATCATCAAGGGGTACTCACAGGTATGGCAAATGCTACCTCACCACCTCAGTGCCACCCAGATCTGAATCTAGATTGCATGAGGGCAAGACAGGCATGAATCAACCTCTGGGCAAGAATGTGATCAGAGCCTCAGTCCTGCTCCACATGGCCACTCCCAAGCCGGCATGGACTTGCTCATTCACATGTCCCACAGGCTGGGCTGAAAAGAGCAGGACATTGCAGAGTTTGTCCATGCAGCTGGGCGCACCTTCCAGTACCGTAGCAACCTTCTGTCAATGATTTGGGCACACTTCTTTCTTGGCAATGCGTTTTGTCTGTGAAATTGAATATAATTTGCAATTTCAGCGATTTTGCAACATCCGCATCCGCACCTGCGGTATAGTGTAGTGGTTAGCACCCCAGACTCTGAATCTGGTAACCCCGGTTCGAATCCGGGTACTGCAATGTCATTTTGCTGCATTGCAATTTTGCCCTGCCGAGTCACAGACTGCAACAACGAGCAATTCAGTCTGAGCTCGCTGAGAGTGCATAATGCTGTATTCAATCAATTCTGCTTTCTATCAATGCTGTATTGCCGCTTGAGCTAGCAACAGATCTTTCTGGAAGCCTAGTAGAGACTGCTGCCAATGTGCGGACACCAAGCTTTTTGAGATGCTAACAATATGCATTCAGCGTCAGCTTGGAAACAATTTACACTCCCAGATGCAAGCGTGATGTCCTTAAGGAGCTATCAAAAATTTGCTGGGTACACTACTTGTGCATACACGTAGATGTACACTACATAGAGAAGTTGCAACCAGCTAGTTGCATGAGGACCTGGTCATTTGGTTTGGCTGCATCAGGGTAATCTCAGAGCTGTTCTGATCTTGGTGGTGTTGAAATAACACCATTTGAAGTTTAGTTTGGAAAGGCAAGCAACCTTATTCCTCAGCCTTCTTGCCAGTCTTTTTGGGCAACAAGACGCTGTGGATGTTGGGAAGCACACCACCAGCAGCAATAGTGACACCTCCCAGCAGCTTGCTCAGCTCTTCGTCATTGCGGACTGCGAGCTGGATGTGACGGGGCACAATACGAGTTTTCTTGTTGTCACGGGCAGCATTGCCTGCCAGCTCCAGGACCTCAGCAGCAAGGTACTCAAGGACTGCTGCCTGCAACAAGTGGACAGTAGAGGTCAAGCACAGATCACGTGATATGTGAGTTGCTTATGCAGCAAACCACAGACGTAGTTTTGAGTTCTTCATGCAGTACGTTTAGTTTGTGCAATCCAAGCAAGTTAGGCGACACATTTATAGAAGCTGACACGAGTGTTGAGTTACAAACTTACCAAGTACACTGGGGCTCCAGCTCCAATACGAGTGGCAAACTTGCCCTTCTTGAGGTAGCGAGCAATCCTGCCCACAGGGAACTGAAGTCCTGCCTTGCTTGATCTGCTGACTTGCTTCTTGCCAGCAGTCTTTCCCTTACCGCGTCCAGACATAGTTGCAATAGATTCTGTGTAGGTAGCGACAACAAAAAGCTGAAGGTGGTTGGCAGATGAAATATTTGAACATTCACGAGGCAGCAGTTGGCTCTTGTACTTCTGCGTGCACAGACCCTACCGTTACACAGCCTGCTCGGTCAAGTCAAACCATTAAACAACATCCAAATAAGGATATTACACGGCCTGCTCGGTAAAAAGTTGAAATTTCTGCAGCAACGTCTCTTCTTCAAAAGAGCCTTGTGTCAGTCGATTCCAACACACATCCTCTCTCTGCCTTTGATCACACGAGCTCTCAGACCTCTATCACTTTTCTGTTAACAGCCTCTCAACATGTCTGGCAGAGGCAAGGGTGGCAAAGGTCTTGGCAAGGGAGGCGCAAAGCGTCACAGGAAGGTTCTTCGTGATAACATCCAGGGTATCACCAAGCCAGCCATCAGGAGACTGGCGCGCCGAGGAGGTGTCAAGCGTATCTCAGGACTCATCTACGAAGAGACCCGTGGTGTGCTCAAGGTTAGACACCTCTAACCAGTTGTAGTCTTGGGGGTCAGCCCACTGTTAGCCCACTAGCTATCGTAGTGCTTTTCATGTTGAATTGCTTGTAGTGATTTTCTTGCACGACCTTTTCACAAGGCTTCAGCTGAGTTCTCTGTTTTTGATTTGTAGGTGTTCCTGGAGAATGTTATCAGGGATGCAGTCACATACACAGAGCACGCTCGCCGCAAGACAGTCACTGCCTTTGACGTGGTATACGCACTGAAGAGGCAGGGACGTACCCTGTACGGCTTTGGCGGTTAAGCACTCCAGCTTATCCACTTTCAAACCACAAATGGTGTTATTTCAACACCACCCTGCCATGGATCTCTTGTGCTTTCTGTTTGCTGATTCCTTCAGGCGTCACTGCAAACACATAGAGATCGCAGCCAACAAGTCAACATGAATGTAAGCTGAATGTGGTGTGCGCTGTGTGCCATGTTGTGGGGAGCACCAAATTTATGCAGCTGGGATTTCTTTAGAAAACATAGAAGCTAAAATGATGACATGCTTGTTGATCTGACATCACAGATTATGTGTCTCGTTGAGGGTACCTCCTCTGTACAATCTTGTTTGGTTCCGCCGGCATCAGGAAGAGCGCCTTACTGTCACTGTATTGTAGACGTGACTGGCAATTGAAGAGACATAACATTGGCGTTGTGCTGTTCCACATTTGCAGTCAGCTGCTTCCATCTGAGGAAGGAGTTGTGCAACCACAGTTGAACACTTGTGTGAAACGCATGTATATTTGTTTGCAAGGCAAAGTGCACTGTTCAAGATATGGATCTAAATTGTGATTTGATCGAGTCAGCCTGGATTTAGCCTCAGGAAGCTCAGCCATGCAAGCCACCGTGCATGAACATTACAGCTTATGCTGCTAGCCCATAAAGGCATGTCTGCAATAACATCAGCATTGTGGGCTTGCCAGTAGACATGCCCAGGTGCATGCATGCAGACCAGATTAGTGGTCTCCAGTTGGTTTTATGATCATTTCTGTCTTTGACAAGCTTGCTTTATTGATCAGCAACATGTACCACAGGCTGCGTGAGCCTGCAATTGCACTTGCAAGACAATAGTGACTGTCAAGTGTTACTTCTTCATGAAAATGCATATTGCAATGTTGATTGCGTTTCATAATGGCCACTTGCCGCAGACGGTTGCTGGATAAGCAGTGCGCTGGTTGTCCCACTTGTGGTGCATACCAAATTGACAGCTTAATCTATGCTACACAGTTGTTTCAAGCATTAAGGCAAACTGGGCAGACTTGCAAGACAGGGTGTTGAGCATTCAGTGTTGCTAATATTCATGAATGTGAGGATGTACTTATGGCAGCTTATTTGGTTCAAACTTCAAACAAGTACCTTTGCGCAGTTGATTTCCATAGCAAGGTGGTGTTGAAATAACACCATTTTGAGTTTGAACAGAAGTGAGGACTTAGGCAGATGTAAACTTGGTTACAGCCTTGGTGCCCTCTGAGACAGCGTGCTTGGCTAGTTCGCCGGGCAGGATGAGGCGGACTGCAGTCTGAATCTCCCGAGAGGTCACGGTGGGCTTCTTGTTGTATCTGGCCAGGGAGGCAGTCTCCACAGCAATCTTCTCAAAGATGTCAGCAATGAACGAGTTCAAGATTGACATGGCCTTGGAAGAGATTCCAGTGTCGGGGTGGACTTGCTTCAGCACCTGCGCAAAAATCCGGCTTAATTAGCTATTGTAAACTTTATATAGTAACTGACGATCAGAACCGGGTAACATCAGCAGGCTCAACGTCAAGGTATGTTGGACTCTTACCTTGTAGATGTAGATCTTGTAGCTTTCCACGGCCTTCTTGGAACCCTTCTTCCTGCCAGCACTTGACTTCTTGGCGACTGCCTTCTTGGCAGGCTGTGCCGGTTTCTTTTCTCCCGAAGCCTTAGGAGCCATGTTTGCTGAGCTTGTTAGCGAACTAGAGGTAGGGAGCTAGGATATGCGGTGGACTGAGGATGTGAGAAGTGAGAAGCTTGTACTGTCGTCAAACGCCTCCCCAGCTATTTGAGCAGAGGGCTGCTTGCCCGGACACAAGGGCTGCTCGGTCAA
>JAABUK010008178.1_pt1 | contig 14770 bp, 10 predicted proteins | sample 5559141 | NCBI WGS metagenome assembly JAABUK01 (sample SAMN10711869, study PRJNA513367) | rock metagenome | isolation source: Antarctica rocks | place: Antarctica: Victoria Land, Pudding Butte nord | collected 2016-01-03
AAGCTGATGACCGTACGCGGCGGCAGCGCACCGGTCGACAGCGTCGAAGCCCTCACCTTCCTCACCGCACCCGCCGACGTGGTGGTGACCGTGGGGACCAAGAAATACGTCTGCGCCGCACAGGCCGGGGTCGACACCTGCACCGTGCCGCTCGGCCCCGGCACGACCAACGCCGTCGTGCTCCGCGACAGCACCCCCGTCACCGGCGTCCTGTCCCCCAAAACCGTCACCAACACCCCCAAGGTGCAGGACCTGCAGTACGTCGGCGCCAGCAGCACCCGCAACCCCGCACCCAGCTCGGTGATGGCGGCCGCATCGACCCAGGGTGCCGCGCCGGTGAACCGCATCCTCGCGGTGATGACCGATGCCGACAGCTACGCCAACGCCGGCGCCCCGAGCACCAACTTCGGATCGACGTCGTCGCTCTCCAGCCGCGGGATCGTTGCCGCCACCTCCTACCTCGGCTTCGCACTGCCGACACCCCCCGCCGGCAGCTTGCTGACGAACGCAGTGCTGCGCCTCCGCACCGCAGACGACCCCGCGTCCGGCTCTCCGGACGCGCAATCCGTGCAGCTGGTCACCGGCGGCTGGACCGAGACCGGCCTCAGCTGGAACAACCGCCCGATGGTCGGCGCGGTCGTAGGCCGCCTCGACGCGGGCACCGTGCCGGGTCACACCTACGACATCGCGCTCGAGCTCTCCGCCGTGTCGTCGCTCGCGTCCGGAGCTAGCCTCGCCGTCAGCAGCACCGGCAGCGACGAGACACGGTTCTGGTCGCGCAACTACGGCAGCACGACGTCCCGCCCGCTGCTTCTGCTGACCTACTCACCGATGCCTGGCACCGTCTCGCCGGTCTGAGCACCGGCTGTCCGGTAACGGACCCCTGCGGCCGCTTCCGCACGGGCCGTCTGAGCTGCTGGTCCAAGCAGGCACAGCAAGCAGGCCCACCACTGTCCCGGGAGGGTCACCGCGTCGAGTGGGAGATGCTCCTCACGAGCCGCGTACAAGTCGCCATCGTGCCCCGGTGGACCGGGTTGAGGCAGCCCGGGCGGTTTCGGACGCTCCTTGTTGTCCTCGACCGGTCCAGCTAGCTTTGCCGCCCGACTGACTGGCTGCCCTGCGTGCCGGCGGGAGTGGTCGGGGCAGTCGCCCTGCCTCGTCGCGGTGGCAGCGTCCGGTGCCACGCGGACACGCCGACTGTGGGAGATTGGCTAGGCACACGTTGTCCGACCGGTTCTCGTGGGACGTGTCCCGCGTCGTCACGCAGGAGGCTGTTGCCATGACGGACCCACACCCCCCCAGCAAGGCGCTGGTCTCGCGCCGCACGCTGCTGAGGGCGGGCGGCGCGACGGTCGCCGCGGGGGCCCTTAGCTTCGCCACTTGAAGAGCGCAGCGGGGAGGCCAGGCGCAGGCGCCGTCACGATTCGACCTCCATGCTCCGTCGTACGATTTCCCGGTACAGATGCAGGCGCTGCACGAGAAGCACCGCATCACGCAGAGCTTTACGTTCGACAACGTCAACCAGAGGCTGTTCGTCGCTCAGCTGCTCGACCGCAGCGATGGCAATGACTTATGCATCAACCAGCTCGCTCTCGACGGCACCCTCGTCGGCTGCATGTACCTGCAGGACGTCGGACACGGTGTCTCGATCGGCGCTGAGCCGGTCGGCAGGGACTCCTTCCTGTGGACGGAGTGCGCCTCGAGCGGGCCGCCCGGTAAAGGGCGGGGCACCGCCCTCCAGCGCTTCCGGTTCGTCGGCGGGCAAGAGCCTGTGGACCAGCAGACCTACCTCGCCGGCAGCCAGGACATCACCTGTGCGACGGACCCCACGTCCCAGCGTCTGCTTGTGCGACGCAGGGTGGAGGGCGTCGCCGAATACACGGTGCACGACATCACGGCAGCGCGGGAGGGAGACTTCTCGCGGCCGTTAACGCACGGCATCGGCCCGTCGATCAGCGGGACGTTCCAGGGCTATGCGTTCTCCGGCCGCTATCTATATGTTCTCACCGGCCAGGGGCATGCCGATCCCGCCGACCTGGACTCGGCGATCAGCTGCTTTGATCTCTATAGCGGTGAGGTCATCCAGAACCACGTGCCCGAGCGGGCTGGCAGCGGGCTGTCGTTCCGCGAGCCGGAGGGCCTGGCGGTCTACCGGGCGCCGGGCGGCCAGCTCAGCCTGTGCTTCGGCCTCGCGTCCCGTGACCGCTTGACGGGCACGCTGCGCTTCGCAAACATTTTCTGCAAGAACTCGCTCGTCTGAGTCGAGGGATCACCTCAGGGCTGCGGGTGAAGGTGAACATGGTCGTGCTCCCCGAGCCGGCGAAGCCTGGACACGTGCCCTGCCTTGTTCCGCCGCCGATTACTGCCGGGCCCCCTGCTGGTGTCGATTCCGACATGGCGCGTTCCCAGGATGGTGCCAGACTGTTCATCTTCGGCGAGCAGGCTGCTGGCATGTTGATCCTGGTGGTCGGGGCGCTCTGGTTTACGGTGGCAGCTCTCATCCTCGCAGTGGTCCTGCCGCTGCTGCGGGTGGAGTCGCAGATGAAGACAACGCGTGAGCCTGTGCCTACTACCACCGGAGCTCGCTCGCTCTGCCGCGCGGACGGCTCACGGCTCACGGCGCCCCTGCGGGATCAGCGATGAGCTGTGGGGCGGTCACGCGCACTTGCGCGCGGCTGAACGGGCGTCATGACGAGTGCTGCACGCACGGCTTGATCTCCGGACTCCGCCCTAGCCGAACTAGGCTAGGACAGAGGTCCTGCCGCATGGTCGCTCTGGACGCCTGTAGCCACCCCAGGGCGCCCTGAAACAAGGTGTCGGCGAAGGTCGTGGACGCCAATCGCTCCGCAACCGATGTCCGACCTCTGGGTCGCGCTCCCCGGTCTCCTTTCCTAGCCGACTTCCGCCGACGACGTCTCCGTCTCCGGGTACGATGTCCGCCGCAGCTCGAGCCCGGATTTCACGCCGAGCTCGGCCCCGCTGGCGGTCCCCGGCAGATAGGAGCCGCCTCCTATCTGCGCTTCGAGCTCCCGGCAGGGCAACCGGCATGCTCTTCAGTGGAGCAACGCTGCGCATCTTCCTTCACCGACCGCGTGGAGTGAAGGCACGAGGACGGGCCAATCTCCTGTCCCGAGTGGCGCGCTCCTGGGGGGCGCTCGCCGGCGACGCCCGACCTGCCACGGCGTTACGACGTGCGTCTGGACCCCACGGGGCTCGTCGCACGTCTCAGCACGGCACGGCACCAGGATTGCGGTACCGGTACCCGACAGCTTCTTTGGTCCGAGCAACCCACGCCAACGTCTCCTACCGTCCGCAACTCGTGCTGTCCTGGACGGCGCGTACGGCGCAGCGCACCGCGGTCCACGGCGAGTAGGCCAGTAGGCACCTATCGCCCGGCTTGCCTCGCTGGGTGACAGCGGCAGATAGGACGATCATCGCCAGGGTCACGGGAAGACCTCGGGGCGCCTGGCAGTACCTGCCGGTTGGACCGGCCTTCAGGAGGTCGGGGTGTAGGTGAGGACGAGCGTCGGCTGTTGCGTCCAGTCTGCATACTCTCTGGACCAGAACCGCAGCTCGTCCCTGCCCGCGCTCCGCACCGACAGCGTGCGACGGTTGCCCGGGAAGGTCTTGGCGGCAGACAGGGACAGCGGCAGCGTGTAACTGGTGTTGATCCGCGGCCCCCCGCCGAGGCCCGCGACGGCGCTGCCTGTGGAGGCCGGCCGGTTGTTCCAGTCGAGGCTGCTCTCTGACCAGGAGTCCGAGGTGACGTACACCGACTGCGGATCCGCAGATCCTGCTTCGGAGGTGCTCGCGGTGCGGATCCGTAGGGCCGCCGACGTGAGTGTCGTCCCGGAAGGCGGCAGCGGCACATCGTACCGCAGGTAGGCGATCGCGGCGGTATCACCTTGGGAGGAGAGCGACGACGTCGACCCGTAGTTGTTCGACGGCGCACCGGCATTGACGTAGCCGTCGGACGTCGGCAGCAGCGAGACCGTCCGGTTGACATCGGTGGTCACGGTGGCGGCCGTGTCGTTGCCACCGTCGCTCGGAGTGCGGCCGCTGCTGACGCCGACGTACTGCAGGTCCTGCACCAACGGCTTGCTCGTAACGCTCGCGCCCGAGGTGACGCCGGCTACCGTGCTGCCGTTGCGCGCTACCCATGCACTTATGCGCCCGGGGCCGAGCGGCACGGTGCAGGTGTCGACCCCGGCCTGTGCGGCGCACCGGTAGTTGTGCGTTCCGACGTTGATGACCACGTCGGCGGGTGCGGTGAGGAAGGTGAGGGCTTCGACGCTGTCGACCGGTGCGCTGCCGCCGCGTACGGTCATCAGCTTGGTCTGCGGGTAGCTGGGCTTGGCCGCGGCGGGTTGGGTGCGGTGCGTGAGGTAGACGGTGTCCCGGACGATCTTGGGTGCCGTGCCGATCTTGTACCAGGTCAGGTAGTACGACGACAGGTCCAGGAACGTCCAGCCGTGCTTGGCCGACGGCGCGAGCTGCGTGCCCTCGCTGTAGTCGTTCCAGGTCGGGATCTGCACGAACTCGGCCTGGGTGTCACGGGCTAACTCCCAGCTGTCCCGCAGGTTCTCGGTGTTGCGGGCCTCGTCGAACACTCCCTGGTCGGGCCGTTCGTCCTGCACCGACACCGGCTGCATCCACTTCATCCCACGCGCCTTGATGCTGGCCGCCCGGCCCCGGGGGGAGGTGGAGTAGGTCAGGGTCGGGTCGTTCCACGCCGGGTTCCGCGCCCCCCAGATCGACATCCCATAGGAGATCGGCGCGAACGACGAGGCGTAGGTCTGCTCGTTACCCACGAACGTCGGCAGCAGCGCCACCGAAATCCCGTAGCTCGCCTTCATCGTGTCCTGGAAGGACTTCCACCACGACGCCGGGTGCGCCTCGGCCATGAACGGCGACACCACCAGCCGCCCGTCAGACAGCCGGTAGGCCGCCGGGGACTTCGCCAGCTCCGCCATCGCCCGCGAGAACGTCGCCACGTCCTTGCCGGCCAGGCTCCCCCCCATGTCCGGCATCAGCATGATCTTGAAGCCGGGGTCGACGGCGTGCGCCGCCTGCATCATCAGCACCACGTTCTGCCACAGCTTCGCGTCCGAGCCGTCCGCCAGCTGGATGATGTCCAAGGTGAACCCGTCCAGCCCACCGGCGATCGCCTGCCGCACCTCGGTCCGCATGTCCTGCGCCCGCCAATCCGAGCCGGTCAGCGGACTACGGGTCAACGGCCGGTCCCGAAGATACCCGCCGTACGCCGCATGCTTCCCGCCCTCACCATCAGGCGTCAGGTAGTTACGCGCGTAGTAGTCCAACGACGGCGACTGGTTGTCCAACGACACCGGCAACGGCGGCCAGTAATGCGCGAACACCAACCTCGGCGAAGACCGCAACACCGACACCGACGGCATGTCAAACGGCAACGACGACCCAGCAGCGGATGCCTTTGGTGTGGGGAGCAGGGCTTGGAGCCCGGTGAGCAGCAGCAGCGTGGCCAGCACGACGATACACAAGCCGCGGGTGCAGCGCCGGCCGAAGACGGTGGGTGGGCACTTCGCGTACGTGAGCACGAGCGGTCCTTTCCTGCACGCTTACCAGGTGAGCCGTCGGATTCGGGCTGTGGACTGCCCGGCGCTATTGAGGCCACGCGCTTCACCCTAGGCAGCCCCGACCTGCCGACGATTGTGGGTCTCCCGCGCCTGCCCCAGGTGACAAGATGGCATCCTAGACCGGGGGACAAGCTTCGGCGTTCCGGGGGACGTGTTTTGAGGTCGCGTGCTCTCAGGGGAGCAGCGTTGCTCCCCTGAGCGGGAACTGTAGGGAACGACCCGCTACATGTCCATCCCATGAGGCGTGGCGCCGTCTTACGTCACCAGGTGGTGCCGGTCCTAACCGTCTGGTCGACCGGGACGTCTCGGGTCACCACGCACCTGGCGCCGATCACGGCCGCCCGGCCGACGGTCACTCCCCTCAGCACCAGGGCCTGAGCTGCGACCCATACCTCCGGGCCAATCACGATGGGGCCGTTGTCGTAGCCGAAGCCGAGCTGCCGCCGGTCATGGCTGCCGGTGCAGAGGAAAGCGCCCTGCGACAGGCACACATCGTGCCCGATCGTGATCGGCTCGAGGTTGAGCAGCCAGACGTCTTCACCGATCCAGCAGTCATCGCCGATGGACAGCTTCCACGGCCACAGGATTCGTACTCGGTGGCGAATGAAGACGTTCTCCCCGACCTGCGCTCCGAAGGCGCGCAACAGGACGGTGCGCCCGCGTTGAGGGAACCACCACTGGCAGAAGAGCAAGTTCATGACGGCGAACCAGAGCGCCTGCACCGCGTAGGGACGACCCTTGTCGTAGCCCTGCTGGGTGAACAGAGCGAGGCGTCTAACGGCGAGGCGAGGGTCCCCACCCAGCGGCTGGTCTACTGCCAGGCCGTCGTCCTGAGTCATGTTGCGGTCCTCCCACGTGTCAGGATCGTGCGCTCATCGACGGGTCGCCGCCGTTGCAAAGATCTCGTCACGGAACTTCTGGCCGATGCTGTTGATGTCGAACTCCGACTCCGCGAGTGCTCGGGCCACCCGCCCAGCCTCCTGGACAACCGCGCGCTGCGTGAGCAGTCGCAGCACGATCTCCGAGACCACGGCCATGTCAAGGTCCTCGATGTCGAACACGGCCCCACCGCCGCGACGGATCAGCGTGGCCGCGGGATTGGTCGGACGCATGAAGCCGAGCACCGCTCTGCCCGAGCAGAGGTATGTCAGGGTCTTGGACGGAACGCTGAAGTCGCTCGCCTCCGGCTCGAGCAGTGTCACGAGGACATCCGCGGTGGCCAGGACGTCCGGCAGGACCGTGAAGTCCTGGAACGGCAGCACGACGACAGGCAGGTCCAAACCGTGCTCCTTGACATGGTCCGCGCCCACTCCTTCGCTCACCACCACCATTCGGGCTTGGGGCAGGTGCTCCCGCAGGATCCGGCCGATGGCCACGAGCAGGTCGGGGTTGTGCTTCAGCCCCAGTGTGCCGGCGTACATTACGACAGCGCGGTCGGACAGCCCGTGCTCCCTGCTCCAGGCGTTGTCCTTAAGACCAGGGACAATGTCCCCGAGCGGCGCCCAATTGGGGATCACTCGCGTCTTCGACACGGTCCCCCACCGCCGGTGCGGAGCGAGGAAGGTCTCCGCGATCACGACGATGCGCTGGGCAGACCGGGCCAGCCACCGTTCAACGCGCTCGGCCAAGAATCCCACCAGCAGACCGGGCCGGCCCAGGCGCTTCACGGCCTCCGTGCGCATGGCCGAACTGATCACGTCCTGGTGCCAGTACAGGACGCGCGGCGCACGACGTCTCCTCGGCAGCAGCAGCAGCAGCGTGAGCAGGGCATGCGCGCCCAGTGGTGTGTTGCACATCACCAGGACATCCGGCCGCTGCTGACGCACGAGTCGGTACAGCGCGACGGCGTAGCCGATCTCCTGCTTCAGGCGTCGACGAGCGCTGTACTTGTCGAACTCGTCACCCATGGACACGGGCACGAACGACAGGCCCACCGGGTCGTCCGGCACAAGACCCAGGGCACCACGACCGGTCGTGTAGGACGAGCAGTAGGCGTGGATGACGTCCAGGCCAGATCGGGCGAGCTCCCGGCTTAGCTGAGCCTGGAAGGGGTGGCCGCAGAAGTCGTGAATGAGCAGCTTCAGGTCTGCGCTCACGAGGAGGTGGACAGACCCATCTCCTGGGCGATCCAGGCGTAGGTGCGAGCCATCCCGATGGCGAGCGACGTCGAAGGCTCCCAGCCGTAGGTCGCCAGCATCTCGGCGTTGTCACTGTTGCGACCGCGCACCCCCTGCGGCGCGGACAGGTCGTACTCCCTCTTGAGCTGGATTCCCGCGAGGTTCTCGACGATGTCCACGAGCTGGTTGATGGTGACGAGCTCGGCGCTCCCGAGGTTGACCGGCTCGACGCGGTCGCTGTCCGTGATCAGGTTGACGCCGTGGATGCAGTCGTCGATGTACATGAAACTGCGTGTCTGCTCCCCATCACCCCAGATGGAGATGCGGTGATCACCGGAGGCCTTGGCCTCCAACACCTTCCGGCAGATCGCTGCAGGAGCCTTCTCGCGACCGCCTGAGTAAGTTCCGAACGGCCCGTAGACGTTGTGGAAGCGCGCGACACGCGTTGCCGTGCCGTAGTCCTCCCGGAAGTGTCGGCACATGCGCTCGCTGAAAAGCTTCTCCCAGCCGTAGCCGTCCTCGGGCTGGGCGGGGTAGGCGTCGCTCTCCTTCAACGCCGTCACCCGAGGGTCGGTCTGCCGGTCCGCTGCGTAGACGCAGGCGGAGGAGCTGAAGAAGTAGCGTTCGACACCGACCTCGCGGGTGGCCATGAGCAGGTGCGTGTTGATCAGCACGCTGAGCATGCAGAGTGCCTTGTTGCTCTCGATGAAACCCATGCCGCCCATATCGGCCGCCAAGTTGTAGACCCGGCTGGCGCCCTGCACCGCCCGGCGGCTCTCCTCCAACAGCGACAGGTCCGCGCGGACGTTCTCCGCCCCGTCGTCGCGCAGGTACCACCCGTCCAGCGGCTTGATGTCCACGGCGCGGACCTCAAACCCCTGCTTGCGCAGGTCACTCACCAGGTGTCCGCCGATGAAGCCGCCCGCGCCGGCAACGAGCGCTCTCTGAGGCAAGGACCACTCTCTCTCGTCGTGCACGGCGAGCGCATAGCGACTATTGCCGCGGGGACCGGAACCCGACTATGCGGCTGGACTCGTGCTTGGCTACATTCTAACCGAGGCACCGACACTGCCGACGTGACCTACAACACTCCCGTCCTGTCCTCGGTCGCCCGGCGGCCAGCAACTTACATCCGTGCGACGGCCTGATAAATCTGCTCGAGCCGGTCTGTCACAGACTCCATGCCGAAGAGGCCCCGCGCTGTACAGACGGCGTTGCCGGAGCGTCGGGCCAGGCCTTCGGCGTCCACGACCAGCTGCTGCATGCCGGCCACCAGACCCTCCAAGGACTCGTCCACTACGACGCCGCAGTCATGGGTGCGGACGGCGTCCGCGAGACCGCACGACTGTGTGACCAGGACGGAACGGCCGACCGACATCGCCTCTAGCACCGACATCGGATAGGGCTCGTTCACCGACGGCAGCACGAGCGCACTGGCCCTCGCCATCCGAGAGAGGGTCTGCGCCGGCGTGAGAGCACCCTCCCAGCGCAGCCGGTCCGGATCCCCGACCTTGGCGACGGCAGCCCGCACGGCGCTGCCCTCCCCCCCGTCCGGGCCCACGAGCACGAAGGACGCGTCAACACCCTCGTGCAGCAGTCGCGCAGCGGCCCGGACGAAGAGCAACGGTCTCTTGCGCTGCTGCAACCGAGCGCAGAACAGCAGCTCCGGCCGACCTGAGGGAGCGGGGGTGTCGGCAGCACAGGGCACCCCGTTGCCCAGTCGCCGCAGCGCGATCGGCCCCCGTGCGACCGCGGACAGGCCCTCCTGCTCGGCCCTGGTCAGATGCAGCACGGCGGCCGCGCTGCGCAGCACGCGACGCGTGAGCACCGCGTCGAGCGGCGTGGAGAGTGGGTGGGTGGAGGGCACGACCATTCCGTGCGGTTGCAGGACCAGTGGGACGCCGCGTCGCACTGCCAGGGCCGCCACGGGGAGCGTCACGAGGTCACGGGCCAGGTGGACGTGCACCAGGTCGACCTGCGCCAGCGCGGCCCTGGCCCAGCGGAGCAAGGACGGTGAGACCAGGCCGCTGACGCCGGCGGCTTTCGAGATCCGCCGCAGCGGAAACAGCCGGGCGGGGGCGCCGTCGAGGTCGCAGGGAGGACCGGCGGCGCCGTAACCGAGATGCCCAGCAGCCACGAGCACCTCATGCCCGCGGCCGGCAAGACCGACAGCGAGATTGGCGGTGACGCGAGCGGGACCACCGAAGGCGCCGTCCGGACTGACCATCGTGACGACGTGCAGGATACGCACCGGTCAGCAGCCCCGCTCCGCGCGCGCCATCAGCCAGGTCGCCATGCCGCAGAAGTGTAGGCGGCCGGATAGGCTGACGACGAGCGGCGCAGCCGGGCCGCTCACGAGGAGAGGTCCTACAGTGAAGGCCGCCGCCCCAGCCCCGCCGGCTAAGCGCCGGTCGACGAGCACGCTGCTCGATCCCGGACGCAGATGCCAGACTCGCCTCCCCGACGAGCCGAGGACCGCGGACAGCGCCGCTTGGTTCGCGGTGACGGCAGGCGTCCTGTCCGGTGTGGCGCCGCTCCTCATTATCGGCTCCACGCCCTTGGACGAGGCCTCATCGTCGGTGTGGCCGTGGGCATGGCTGCTTACGGTCCTCGTCGGGCTCCGTTACGCCTGGCTGGTGGCCAGTGGCTCCCGGCGGCTCTATGAGCTTATCTTCTGGCTCTTCACCTACGTGTTCCTCGGGCTGGCGCCTTTGGCGCAGATGCGCACGGCGCACTACGCCGGGACCACGCCCGACCTCGACCCCAGACTCAACGGCCGGGTTCTCCTCGTCGTGGGTGTGGCGTGCGTGGCCTTCGCCCTCGGAGTGGTCGTGGCGGGTCAGCGACCGCTGCCCGCGGCAGGCGCTGACCGGCCGGGTGTGGTCATGCACCGTCTTCTCCTGCTCACCGCACTGGCGCTGGCGGTCACGGCCTACTACGTCAGCAAGATCGGGATCCCGGTGCTGTTCAGCAACCGGGCGCAGAGAACAGCGGCCGAGGCCGCGCTATGGCCGGATGGCACCGTCCAGGCGATCGTGAAGGCAGCGGCGACGCTGCCCCTGGTGGTCAGCTTCGTCGCGCTCATCCGGCTGCGAAACCAGAGGCACCAGGCCGGAGCCAAGGGACCGGCGGCCCTCGTGTGCCTGGTCCTGGTCGCGCTCTTCGTCGTCGTCAACCCCATCACGAGCCCCAGATACGTCTTCGGCACTGCGGTCCTGGCGCTCTGCGCCGCACTCGGCGTCACCTCGACCCCGCAGCGCACGCGGGTGTTCGCCCTCGTACTGGCGGCCGGACTCGTCTTGGTGTTCCCGTACGCCGACCTCACTCGGCGCGCAAACACCGCGACCGAGCTGAGCCTGGGGCCGGCCCAGTCCCTGTCCAGCAGCGACTTCGACGCGTTTGACCAACTCAACAACATCGTCGCCCTCGTCCGGGACGAGGGGACCGTCGGGGGTCACCAGTTGGCCGGCGCTGCGTTGTTCTGGGTGCCGCGCAGTGTCTGGAGCGCGAAGCCCCGCGACACAGGCATCGTCGTCGCCGAGTACCGCGGGTACCGGTTCCAGAACCTCTCGGCACCTCTGGTCGGCGAGTTCTTCCTCAACGGCGGTTGGGTCCTGCTCGGCGCCGGCATGGCGCTGCTCGGCTTCGCGGTCCGACGGCTGGATCAGGGCCTGCTGGCCAGCAAACTACGTGCGCCGGGACAGGGGGTCCTCGCCAGCGTGCTGCCCTTCTACCTCGTCCTCGTGTTGAGAGGCTCTTTGCTGCAGTCGATGGCGGGCCTCACGGTGCTGGTGGGCTGCGCCGCGATCATAAGCAGCCGTCGCACGCCCGCTGAGGTGCCGCTGCGTCATTAGGTCGTTGACGTCGGGACGCCGCTTGCACCGGCGACCACCTGTGGGACCTGAGCGAGCTCTCGTCGCACGCGACTGGAGGTGTCCGCCCGCCGAGCTGCCTGCTCGCGCGCCGTCGCGGCGAGCAGCCCGACCAGCAGCCCGCCGGCCACGCCGAGGGCACCGACCGTTCGCGGGCCGGGCGAGGCGATGACAGCGCCGATTTGGGCCGGCTGAGAAACCGTCGCGGTGACGCGCGGCCCGACACCGGCGGGCGGGGTCTCGATCTCTCGCACGGCCTGTCCGAGCTGAGCCGCCGTGGCGTTCGCCAGAGCGGCTGCGGCGGCGCGGGTGGACGCGGTGGCGGTCAGCTGGATGAGCGAGGTGCCCGCCGGTGCGAAGGCACGTACCTGGACCGCGCTGACCTTGACTCGCAGCTGCTCAGCTGTCCGGTTGGTCACCGCCTGGCTGTCGACTAGGGCGGCGTAGGTGGGCATGCGGTTCAGCACGTACTGGGAGGCAGACCGCGCGGCGGGGTTGGCCGCGGCGCCGGACACGGTTGCGGTGACGAAGACCTCCGCATCTGCGCGGTAGGAACGCGGTGCCGCCACCACCCAGACCACGGCAGCTGCCGCACCCACCAGCGTGCATGCCGTCAGCCACACCCAGTGCCGACGCAGGGTCCTGAGGTGGTCGATGAGCTCCATGACTCCCTCTCGATGTCTTCACTTACGCCGTTCCGTGCCCGTGCCAGCGGAGCCCGATGCTACGGCTCGTGCGACACGGACGGCTTCATGCTCTCAAACGGGCGGCTCGGCGGACGTGAACAACGGAGCCCGACCGCGTCTGAGCTGGAACTCCGAGAGAGCGTCCAGCAGTCGGTCGGTCGCACCGGTGTGTCGGACGGGGCCGATCTTGGCGAAGCCGGGGTAGCTCGACGGCCGGCGCCGCGGTGCCGCTCCCGCCACCTCGTCCAGGAAGGCCCGGGCCTGATCGGCATCCTGCAGGAGCGGACCGGGGACGAGCGCGGGGAGATCAGACACGTTCAGCCCGCGGCGGGAGACGAACTCGTCAAGGTCAGGCATGTAGAAGCCGATGGGGCGGTCCAGCACCAGGTAATCGACCCAGGCACTCGAGACGTCGCTGATGAGGGCGTCGCAGTGGCCCAGCAACTGGTAGAGGGTGACCCCGGCCCTGTTGAGCTGTTCGCCCGTCACGACGTGGCAGCCCAGACCGGAGTAGCTGTCCGCGTCCAGCGGGTGCGGCTTGATGACCAGGTCGATCGGCAGGGCCTCGGCGTGCGCGGCCAGCGCCGTGGCGAGAACCGCGACCTCGCTGCTGCCACTCAAGCGGATCCCGTCGCTCCAAGCGCGATCACGCGGTCCTCGCGCCTCGCGATAGGTCGGCATCCAGAGGACGCAACGCCGGCCGGGATTCAGGCCAAATCGGCGCAGCACAGTCTCGACCAGCGGCTCGTCGAACTGGTCGATGCGGGGGTTGCCCGTGAGCAGCACGTTTTGGGGCGGCACCGCGAACAGCTCCGCCTTGTACGCAGCCCACAGCGCCGCGCCTGACACCACCACCGTGGACCTGACCAGTCGTGGTTGTCGCGTTGACTTGGGTCCGTCTCCGTGCCACAGGTTGACGACCAGGCGATCCCCCGGTGGGTCTACGGCGGTGCTCAGTCCGTGCGTGAAGAACGTCACCTCCGCTCTCAGGCTGACGCGGAGGGCGGCAAGCGAATTCTTCGGAAGACGCACGAGCCGCCCCCCCTCCTCCTGCGGGAGCCGCGGGCTCCAGAACGCAGGATCGTTCTGCAGGACGTAGATCCGGCCGGGGTAGCGGCGGAGCAACCCTCGGACGACCTCGATCGCATTGGCCTCGTCGTCCGGCCAGCCATGGACGACGGCATGTGCACGGGTGCTGAGGGCCCGCAGCAGGACCCAGGTGATTAGGCGCAGAGCGCGGGACGCGCTGCCGACCATCGCGGAGCGGGCACGTATCAACTGCTGGACCGTCGACCGTCATGGTCGCCCCTGTGCTGCCGAGCACCCCGCACCGTTGCAGCGTAACGCTCGATCACCGGTCGTTCGCAGGCGGTCACGCTAAACCGCGGACACGACCTGCCCCGCCCCGCTGCTTGCTCCCAGAACGTCTACCCCGTCGGGGTGAAGGTGAGCACCAACTGCGGCCGGTTGCTGGTGGCGGCGGTACGCGACCAGAAGGACAGGCTGTCCATACCAGCGTTGGTGATGCCGAAGGTCCTCGTCGAGCCGAGGTCCGCCGTCAGGCCGGCCAGGTCGAGCGGGGTGTCGTACTGGGTGTTGACCGCTGTACCGGCAGCGATCATCCCGAGCGGGTCACCGCTGAGGGCAGGCCGGTTCTGCCATGTCAGCCCCGTCTCGGTCCAGCCATCGCCCGCAGCGCGCACCGTGTGCACCTCGCTTGAGCCGGCGTTGGTGTCCGTGGTGGTGCGGATACGCAGCACCACGCTGCTGAGCGCCGTCCCGGTCGGAGCTGGGGGCAGGTCGAAGCGCAGGTAGGACACGTAGCCTGACGTCCCGCGAGAGAACAAGGTGGTCGTGGTCCCGAAGTTGGAGCTGGGAGCACCTTGGTCGGCGTACGTATCCGCGGTCGGGGCCAACTTGGTGATGCTCGGCTGTGCGGCCACGACTGCCTGGACCTCGGTCGAGGCATCGCTGCGATTGCCGGACGGGTCCTTGGCGACCACTCGGTAGTACCAACTGCCCGCCGGCACGCTGACGTCGCTGAAGCTCGTCGCGGTGGGGCTCCCGACGAGGGTGGCGGAGGACGGCTGGAAGCCGCTCGTCGCCGACCGGTGCACTTCGTAGCCCGCAACGGCGCTGTCGTCTGTCGACGCCGTCCAGTCCAGGCCAACCGTCGAGCCGATCACCGTGGGTGTGACCCCGGACGGTGTGGTCGGTGCGGCGACGTCCTTCACGGTCGCGGCGGCCTGCGGCGAGAACGCACCGACGTTGCCCGACGCGTCCCGCGCCTGCACCCGGTAGTAGTAGGAGCCCATTGTTAGTCCGCTATCGATGTACGCGGGCTGTTGCGTCGCTGCCACCTGGTTGGCAGCCGCCGGTGTGAAGCCGTCGGTGGAGGACCGGTACACGAGGTAGTCGGCCACCCCGATGTTGTCCGTGCCGGCCGGCCAGGTCAATTGCGCGGAGCTGGCATTGGTTGT
>JAABUK010008179.1_pt1 | contig 14770 bp, 15 predicted proteins | sample 5559141 | NCBI WGS metagenome assembly JAABUK01 (sample SAMN10711869, study PRJNA513367) | rock metagenome | isolation source: Antarctica rocks | place: Antarctica: Victoria Land, Pudding Butte nord | collected 2016-01-03
AATCGATTTGGCTAAAGCCGAGCAATTTGTCAAGCATTCGTGTCCACTAGCTAAAGCTAGTGGCAACTTATGTCAACAGAACTTAGAAGAGAGCGGACTCATCGGCGTGAACACAATCGTTGATACTTTCTTATTCTGGCTCACGTTCTCTAATTTCCGGCGTTCACCATTCTCCCTTAAACTAACTGCATCAGTTCCGCTTCGTCGAGGACGGACGAAGCTTGCTTGGCGTGCTCGTAGATACGCGTAACGCGGTCTTCGCTCGCTTCGAGGCCGCGTGTTTCGAGCCAGTAAACGACGTTGGATTTGCCGCTCATCGGGCCGACTTCGATGACCTGTTTCATTCCGAACATGCCCGCCGGGACGCCCGAATAAATCAGATCGGCGAGCGCGTGGTCGCCCTTTCTGTAACTCTTAATCACCGCCGCCGCGTGAACGCCCGTCGCCGTGCGAAAAGCATCGCGCCCGAACACAGGATAGTTCAAAGGAATCGTCCAGCCGCAAGACGACGCTGCCACGTCGCAGTATTCGCGCAGGCTGGAGAGATCGTTATCAATCCAATTCATCAAACGCAAATTGACAAGCAGTTGATCCATCGGCGTATTGCCGACGCGTTCACCAACTCCGAGCGCAGAGCCATGAACTTGATCCGCGCCGCCTTCAATTGCCGCGATGGAATTGATAACGCCGAGTCCCCGATCCTGATGCCCGTGCCAATCGAGCCGCACGTTTTTCGCGCCCGTTTCTTCAATAATGTTTTTGACAAAACGCACGACCGCACGCGCTCCGTCCGGCGTCGAATGTCCTACTGTGTCGCAGACGCACACGGCGGTTGCGCCACATCGAATCGCCGTCGTATAAAGCGCGCGAAGCGTCTCCGGGTCGGCGCGCGTCGTGTCTTCCGTGACGTACATCACGGGCAAGCCTTCTTTGACGGCAAACGTGACGGCGTCTTCCGTGAGATGCAGTAGCTTATCGAGCGTCCAATCTTCCGCGTAGAAGCGCACCGGAGATGAACCGATAAAGGTGCAAGCTTCGATGGCGATGCCCGTTCGTTGCGAGATTTCGACGATGGGCGTGATGTCGTTGCGGTGCGTGCGTGCGGCGCAGTTCGGACGAATTTTTAATTTCTGATCGACAATCTCGCGCGCTAATCGTTCGACTCCGGCGGCGTGCGTGCCGCCTGCGCCGGGCAGCCCTATGTCCGCCGTGTCTATGTCGAGTTTGTTCATCAAATGCAGCAATTCGATTTTTTTCTCAATCGGCGGATCGCAAACAGACGGCGACTGCAATCCGTCGCGCAAAGTTTCATCATCGAAACCGATGTGGCGATTGGGCGCTTTGAAACTCGGCTCGATCAAGTTCCAATCATAAACAAGTTCGTCGGCTTGCACGCGTGATACCTCTTTCGCTGAAAGTTGCTTCTTAAAAGTAGATGCGGGAAGATCAAGAATTACAACAAGCGGCGCATTGAATGTCAAGCAAGCCGCACTGCTGCCTGTGCGTTAGGCTTTGACTCACGCGACGGCTCTGTTATAGCCTCGCGCGAGTTTTTTGCGACTCACAAAAATGAAAGGATCGCTTTTAATTTTCTGTGTCATTAAAATCCAATCCCGGAACAAACGGCGGAAGCCTTGTGATGAAAGTTGCACTCGGCTCGGAACGCGCCGCCAAAGTCGAAGCACTCCGACACGCCGCCGCGCGCATTGCGAGCATCGACAGCGCATGGCAAAACGCGCAGATCATCGCGCGCTCTGTCAAGATAAGTGCGCCCGCGATGCCGCTCACGGACGAAGAATTAATGCTCGGCGCGCGTGAGCGGGCTTTGGCAACGCAAAAGGAGTTGTTGGAGGCAGGATCGAGCGCGCAATTTTACGTCGGTCTCGAAGGCGGCTTTCATAGCGTTCCGCTTGACGGCACACAGCACACGTTTCTGCGCGGTTGGGCGTTTGTCACAGACGGCGCGCGCGAAAGCTACGGCGCGTCGCCTTCTATAATCGTGCCGGAATCGATTGTGCGGTGTGTGATTGACAGTAACACGGAACTCAGCGTGGTAATTGATAAGGTCGCGGGCGAGCAAGACGTGCGCAGTCGGCAGGGCGCGTGGGGCGTGTTATCGAATGATCTATTAACGCGCGCGATGAGCTTTGAACTTGCGCTCGTGGCGGCCTTTGCGCCTTTTTATAACGAGCGGCTATACTTCTAATTCAATGAGCATTCCTATTATCCAGCATCCAAAAGGCACAGAGCCGGAAGAACTGACGGCACAGGGCACGGACGAACATTTGAGTTTGCGCGCTTCAATGGGTTGGGTCGAAGTGATCGCCGGTTCGATGTTCTCCGGCAAATCCGAAGAACTCATACGCCGCCTTCGCCGCGCCAAAATCGCGCGCCTTAGAGTGCAAGTCTTCAAGCCCGAAATTGACGTGCGCTATTCCGTCAATCATATTGTTTCGCATTCCGAGATGCGCCATGAATCCGGCGCGGTCAAGTCTGCGCGCGAACTACTTGCCGAAGTTCTGCCTGCGACGGAAGTCGTCGGCATTGACGAAGCGCAGTTCTTCGACGCAGACCTCGTTGAAGTGGCAAACGAACTCGCACATCGCGGCGTGCGCGTCATCATCGCCGGACTCGATCAGGATTACACAGGCAAGCCGTTTGAGCCGATGCCGCAACTCTTAGCCATCGCCGAATACATCACCAAGACGCACGCCATCTGCGTCCGCTGCGGCCAGCCTGCAAACTATTCACAACGCATCTTTGAATCCGAAGAACTGGTTGCCGTCGGCGCGGGCAATATGTATGAAGCGCGCTGCCGCCGCTGCTTTGTGCCGCACGCCGATGCGCCCACTTCCTATCTTACGGAAGAAGTGGATTAAGCAAAGGGTGTCTGATGGCAACGCGCTTACAACTTCCCGAAAGGCTTGACGAAAGCGGGGCTTTTCAGTTCGCATCGCTGCTCTGGGAGCATAAGGCGAGCAATCATATTATTCTCGATTTCGCGCCTCTACGCTACGCATTGCCTTTCGGCACACTCGTTTTGATGTCTGAGCTACGAAGTTTCTTAGTAACTCGAAAGCGGACTCTGGAAAGCAGCGATGTTAAATTGGCGAACATCAATCCGGCAACCGACGCGGTCAGTTACTTGGCGCATGTAGGTTTTTTTAAGGCCGTAGGATTTTCAAAGGGCAATCAACCCGGTCAGGCGAAAGGTAGTTCTACCTACCTACCGATTACCGTCCTTACGCTGGCGGATTTAGAAGACCAAAGAAAACTCTTAAAGGCCGCGCGCGGCGACGATAAAAAGCCTCTCGGATTCTTTATCCAACAGGAATCCGAACGCCTCGCTTATCTCATCACGCAAAAAAATCAGAGCAAAGTAATTGATCCGATTGCTTACTGTTTCCGCGAAATCATACGCAACGTTTACGAGCACGGAGCGACGGACAAGTGCGCTATCTCCGGCCAAAGATGGAACGATAAAATCGAAATTGCGATTGTCGATAGAGGTCGGGGCATTCGCCATTCGCTGGGCGAGAAATATACGTTCGACACCAATCTAAAGTATCTAGAAAATGCCGTTCGGCCGGGCATCTCCGGCAAGGAATTAACGGAGGACAGCGACGACGCATGGGCTAACTCCGGCTTCGGCCTATATGTGTTATCGGAACTCGGCAAACGTCTCGGCTCGTTCACTTTGTGCAGCGGCGAAACGAGTTTGAAGATGCACGACGGCATCGCCGCAGAGCAGAATTATGCCTTTCACGGCACGGCTGTAAGATTGCAAATAAAACGTCCGAAGGGCGCTAATTTCTGGGACTACATTCAAGGCATCATTGACGAAGGAGAAGCACTAACAGCCCAACAGGGCAGTCGCGTCCGCGCATCGAAAAGCACACGCGCAAGTTCTCTGCTTAATATCAACAACGCGACCAAGACAGAAGCCTCAAGTGAAGCAATCTCGCATAGCGAATCAGCTTTACATCAAGCAATATCGCCACAGATTTCTTCCGAGCGCGACCAACAAATTGAATACTTGAAGCTTTCCTGCAAGTATGTTCTTGACCAACTTGATCGTGCTACTAATGCCGCCAGCCACGAAATACTCAGGCGCGAATTGCGTGCGCTCGATCAGAAGATCGAAGAATTGAAAGCGTCCGACGAAGTTCGTTAAGAATGATTATCAGTTCGGGCGAAGAACATCCACGCCAACATACGCAATTTGTCAAAACAGAGGTCAATTCCATTAACAACGAGACAGCAGCGCGTGCTAAGCTTCTTCGTTACACTTAATTCCAGATGCTCATGACAATGATCGACTATCGCTCGTCAGAGTCACCATCAAGGAGACACATTAATATGCAAAATTTGACCGCGAACACTTCAACAAACTTTTTCCTCATCGCCGTGCTTATGCTTTTAATGACAACAAACGCCTGCCAGCAACAGCCGACGGAAACGACTACCAACGTCAACGCTAACGCGAACGTAAACACCAACGCGAACACGCCGCCCGTCGTCGCTGCTAATGTCAACGTCAACGCGAACGTCGCCGTCGATCCGAAGACGGTCATCAACGCGCGCGAGCCGGAACATTACCGCGCGACGTATGTGCTTTCCGCCGAGACGCCCGGAAATCCAATCGGCGGTATTCTTCCAAAACTCACGGCGGAAGTGGCGAGAAACGGCGCGGATCATCGCGTCGCCATCAACATTCCGACCGGCGGGCAGATTATTTTTCTTGATCGCGCGGGCAAGCGCTATGTTATTCAAACAGGCAAAAGGCAGTACGCAGAATTGAACGTGGAGACGACTGGCTTTGACGTGCAACGCTTGATGACGCCCGGCCAACTCGTTTCCTATCTCAGCCAGCAACGCGGCTACGAACGCGTCGGCGACGAGCAGATTAACGGGCGCAGCGCAGACAAATATCGCTATGCAAACACCTCGAAAACAAATTCGCAAGTCGGCGATGTGAAGAACGAAGCTTTCGTTTATGTCGATAAAGAAACGGGCTTGCCGTTGCGTTCGGAAATATTGACGGAGACATCCGGCAGCATACAGGGCATCAAAAATCTGAAAATCATCACGGAGATGCGCGACATTAAAACGGATGTCGATGCGCAAACCTTCGAGTTGCCGCAGGGCTACAGCAAAGCCACGCCCGAACAAGTGCAGCAACAGATGCAAACGATTGCGCGCGTCGTCGCAACCTTCGCAGGGCCGCTGCTCAAAGGCATGTCGAACAACGATAACAGCACCTCAAGCACGACGACCACAACGACCACGACGGGGGCAACGACTACGCCGACGGCGAGGCCGTAACATAAAGAGGAAGTGAAAATATGCGATACGTTTTGACGCTTTTGATCGGATTGCTGCTCGGCGGCGCGCTGGTGTTCGTGCTGTTCGTCGGAGCGCCGCGCGCGAAGAATCTGGCGGGATTGCCCGTGCGCCCGCCCGCAGAAGGCGGCGATGCGCCGGGCACAGCGGTGCTGCTTCTCGATGAAGCATTCTTCGATCAACTGCTCGGCACAATCTTCCGCGATTTGGGCGCGCCGAAGTTTCCGCTCCGTGCCGCCGCCCTGACAAACGAAAACCACACGCCGTTTTCGATCGCACCGTCAAGCATTTTATCGAACTCGGTGGACTCGCGCAATCCGTTTCGTTCAATCAATTTCCTCGCGCTGCAAGCAAACGATTGTCCCGGCGAAATCCAGTTAGCGCCCGAAGGCAGCGGCAACATCAAGACCGGCGTCCGGCTCGTCGAAGGCAAGATCATCGCGCCGCTTGCCTTCAGCGGCAGCTACAATGTGTTCGGCACTTGCTATCGTTTCAAGGGCGTCGCCGAAACAAACATCGGTCTTGCCTTCGATGCCGGGCGGCAAACGCTCTACGGGCAAGTCAACGTCGCGGGCGTGAATCTGGAAGGCACTGCGCCCATCGTTGGTGGTCTCATCACGCCGCTTGTGCAGGAAGCGATTAATCAGCGCGTCAATCCGATTGAGATGCTGCGCGCAACGCAACTCTCGCTCAACATTCCTGTGCAGGCGACGGGCGGCACACTCAAGGCGCAAGTAAAAGACGTGCGCTCCGAAGTCAAAGACAACGCACTGCGCCTCCACATCACATACGACTTCAGCGGTGCGCGCGGCGGACAGCAACCGCCGCCGCAACCGCCGCAACAAACAACAGCCACGCCGCAAAGTTAAAAGACTTTCATTTCCAACAAAGCAAAGACTCTTACAGATTTTCAGGAATATCAGGCGTTGTGTCGCTCGCTTGAGTGTCTACGTCGCTGCCTAATTTTTCGCGTTTGATGCCGTGCGGATTCGTCGAACGCTCGCCCGGTTTGCGCGTTCGTTTGCGAGGCGCACGCAAGTTTCCCAGATGATCTACGGAGCGTAATGGCTGCAAATCTTCGGCCTCGCCTTCCGGGTCGTCGAGTCGTGTTTCGATAAATTCCGGCTCAATAATCGCGGCAGCAGTATCCGGTGTTGAAGCATTGATTGTCTCGCGTGCTGCTTCGTTTATCGCGCCATTGTCTTCGTTCTCTGTTGTGTTTGTTTCGTCGCCGCCGTTTTCAGCGAGGGCGCGTTGGCGACGAAAATGCTCGATGATTTCCGCAGCGGTTTTTGCTCCGACGAAGGGAGAAAGCTCTGCGACGGAAGCATTGGCGACGCGCTGAATCGAGCCTAGGTTACGCAGCAGGCGCGTTTTGCGTTTTTCGCCGACGCCGGGAATCGCCGTCAATTCCGAAGTGAAATCGCGCATCTCTCTGCGCTTGCGGTGATAGGCAATGGCTGTGCGGTGCGTTTCGTCGCGGATCAATTGCAGAAAGCGATAAACGCTCGAATGCGGATCGAGAAAGACGGGTTCGTGTTCGCGGCCTTTGACTAACAGATGCGAAATATCGTTGTGGCGGCGCGGCGGTTTGACGACGCCGATCATCGGCACGGCTTCGAGACCGAGTTCGCGCATCGCGTCCGCCGCCGAAGAAAGTTGCCCTTTGCCCCCGTCGATCATGACAAGATCAGGCAACTGTTTTGCTTCATCGAGCTGTCTGCGATAACGACGGAATACGGCTTCGCGCATCGACGCAAAATCGTTCGAGCCTTCGACGGTTTTGATACGAAACTTGCGAAACTCCGCGCGGTTCATCTTGCCGTTTTCGCAAACAACCATTCCCGCGACATTCTCCGCGCCAGAGATGTTCGAGATGTCGAAGGATTCGATGAGCGCGGGAAAACGCGGCAACTCCAAAAGCTCCTGCATTTCTTCGAGCACTAATTCCATATCGGGTTTCAACACTCGGAAGCGCTGCTCGAAGGCAAGCTTCGCGTTTTTTTCGACGAGTTCGATCATCTCGCGCTTTTGACCGCGCTGCGGATCGAGTATGCGCACGCGACGCCCGCGCCGCTCGCTCAAAACTTTCTCTAATAGTTCGCGGTCTTCAAAATCAACGGGCACATGAATCTCAAGCGGCACATAATCAGTCGAGTAATACTGCGTCAACACATCGCTTATAAACGATGCTGGCTCGAACCCGTCATCATCCAGCAAATCTTCCCAGAAAAACTCGCGGCGTCCGACGATCTTGCCTTCGCGCATCGTGAAAAGCTGCAACGCGAGCCGCGCGCCTTCGCGGTAATAACCGAAGATGTCCACGTCTCTGTCAGGGCTTGTCGCCATCTTCTGCTGCTCTGCGATGGCGAGCACGGTCTTGCGTAAATCACGATACTTTGCCGCCATCTCGAAACGCATTTCTTCGGCTGACTGCATCATGCGCGCTTCGAGCGTGTCGGCAAGCTCCTTGTTTTTTCCTTCGAGCAGCAAGCGCACATCGCGCACGGATTCCTGATATTCCGTCGGCGTGCATAAGCCTTTAACACAGGGGCCGAGACAGCGCTTGATATGATATTCAAGGCACGGGCGCGGCAGTTTGCCGTCAATTTCTATGTCGCAAGTGCGAAGCTGAAATGTGCGGTTGATGAGATCAATGGTGCGGCGCGCTAAGGACGCGGGCAGAAACGGGCCGAAGTAAAGCGCGCCGTCACGCTGCACACGTCGTGTAATCATCACGCGCGGGAAAGGCTCGTTGATCGTCAGCTTCAGATGCGGATATTGCTTATCGTCTTTGAGCAGCACGTTGTAACGCGGCTTGTGCTGCTTGATAAGATTCGATTCGAGAACGAGCGCTTCGACTTCCGTATCCGTGACGATGAATTCAAGATCGACGATGCGACGCACAAGCTCGCGCGTCTTACGATCATGCCCGCGCCCCGATTGAAAATAAGAGCGCACGCGATTGCGCAAATTCTTCGCCTTGCCGATGTAAATAATCTTGCCCGCTTCGTCCTTGTGTATGTACACGCCGGGCGAGACGGGCAGATTCTGTAGCTTTTCCTGCAAAGTCATAATGCTTATTAGCCGCAGAGACACAAAGGCACAGAGATTAAGGACACGCGATAAGAGATGTATTTCTTCATCTGTTCCTCTTTCTATATGTGCCTTCTATCTATGTTTTGCTCTGTGTCTCTGTGGCAAATTCTGTTTTAAGATGCGGCGGAGTTTCTATGCGATGCGCGCCGTTCGCCGAGGACTGGAAACTCGGCGACGATTTTATCGACGCTTCTAAGAATCGCGGGCATCTCTGTTTGATTAAACTGAACGGAGAATTTTAGTTCATTGCCGTTTTCGACTCCGTCAATCGCCGCGCATTGTGCGACGTAATTTCCCGGCCCTGCGCGTTCAATTTTTATGGCAAGCCATTCTTCGAGCGACGCGAGGCACGCGGTTGAAGTAGACGCTGTGGAATTGAGCAGCAAAAGATCGTCGCGGAAACTGAGAAATTCTTCGGCGCGTAGAGAAGCCTTGAACGTGCCGCGAAAGCTGCCCGCCGTAATTTCTACGTGTGTCTCAATCCAATTGCCGTCGTAGTAGTCTTTGCAGAAAGGATAAAGCCTTCGCGTCGCCTGCACAATCAAATGATTGCGCCCGAGCTGGCCGATGAAAAGAAACGGTTTTGTGCCGTCGAGTTGCATAGTTCGTGATATAAGCGAACTTCAGCCTGTCTGCTTAATGTTTGGTTTTCGGATTGTTGTAACAGCAGATAGTTTAGCCTATTGCCATTAAAGAGAAAACACCGTGCGGTTTCCTTTTCAAAATTCTTCTGCGAAACAATTTCCCGCAAAAGACTTCGACGTTGTAGGCTTCGGCGAAAACTCGATTGATTATTTAATCGTCGCGCCGAACTATCCTGAATTCAATACGAAGTTACGCTATGCGGAACACGTAAAGACAGCGGGCGGGCAGATCGCGTCGGCACTGATCGGGCTTCAGCGTTTAGGCATACGCACATCCTACGCAGGACGCTTTGGCGCAGATGAGGGCGGGCATCAAGGCATGGAGTCGCTCGCTAACGAAGGCGTCAATATAGATTTTGCAGAAGTAATCGAAGACGCGCAGACGCAAACCGCTTTCATTATTATTGATGCGCGAAACGGCGAGCGCACGATTCTCTGGAATCGTAATGAGCGCTTAATTTATTCCGCACACGAAGCGCCCACAGAACTCGCGCGGCGCGGGCGCGTGCTGCATCTGGACGCCAACGATCCGGCGGCGTCCATCGCAATGGCACAGGCGGCGAAAGCATCCAACGTGATTGTCTCCGCAGACCTCGACCACGTTTTCGACGGCATCGAAAATCTGTTGCCGCTCGTTGACATACTCATCACCAACGAAGCTTTCCCGCGCGAGTTGACCGGCATAACAGATACGCGCGCGTCTCTCGCTGCTATTAAGTCGCGCTACAATTGCGCGCTCGCGGGCGCAACGCTCGGCGCACGCGGCGCAATCCTTCTCTGCGAAGATCAATTCATGGAAACGACAGCTTTCCAAGTTCCCGGCGGCTGCGTTGACACAACAGGCGCGGGCGACGCCTTTCACGCGGGCTTTCTCTACGGTTTATTGCGAGGCGAAGAAATTGAAGCAAGCCTCAAATTGGCTTGCGCCGTCGCCGCCCTCAAATGCCGCAACTTAGGCGCCCGCAAAGGGCTGCCAACAATTTACGAGTTAAATGATTTCAATGATTGGCGAGAATAAGATTCTATAAATTCGTCATTATAAGAACTGGTGTGATGTAAAAACAACGAAACGGCAATCTTGACCGATAGCAAACGCATCGGATATTATAGTGAGCAAAGGAGGAGTATTTGCCATGTCTGTAGATTGGAAAAATGTTGTTGACAATCCGGATGAGCAGAAAGTGATTGCGGCACTCGCAGACCCTAAATGGGATTATCGCACTGTGGATGGAATATACAGGGCGACCGGACTCTCGCGCGATCAAATTGATGCTACTCTTGCCAAATATGAAGGTCAAATAGTGCGTAAGTCTAGTATTCCCGATGCTGAAGGCAGGGATTTGTATACCCTGAACACCGACCGAAGTGAGACACAAGACACACTTTCTAAACTAAGAACTTTTATCTCGAAATCGGTTCGTTAGGACACGAGGTGAATGACGGTGGAGACTATACACGGGTTTCTTTACGGGATACTCGGCGGCTTCCTTGCTGAACTTTTTGGCTTATTTAAGCTGCGCCAACAAGCTCCCAAGGACTTACCTGTGTGGCTCAAATCTCCATTTTATTGGGTAGTCACCGTCGCAATGATCGCGGCTGGAGGTTTGTTAGTTACTGTCTACCTAAAGAGCGGCATTGATCTCAAGCCTATTATTGCTGTTAACGTAGGTGCTTCGGCTCCCCTCATCATTGGGACATTAGTAGCACAAACTCCATCGCTGAAAGTGGATTAGAATCTGCGCTACAATACCTTAGGTGGATTAAACCCGATTGAAGGTTTCCCGGATTTTCGCTCAGCGGTATAGAGTTCAAAGAACGTAAGGAAGCTGTCTATTTTCATCATCAGAACAGATCGGTCACATGTTTGTACATGATAGTAAGGGCTGCTCTCAGTAACATAATCGCCCTTAGTCTTTCTCACAGGAGTTTCCGAGTCGGGAACTCTAAAGCCGCCTAAGTCCGCTTCCGAGGCGCTCTCCAAAATATTCAGAACATCGTGATACTCTTTGACATATTTCATGTCAAGTTCGTGGGACTGTGGCATATTGGCCTTCAATCCTTGGAGGCGAGCATAGGCTTCAAGTGCTTTCGTTTCATCCATCAGGCGAAGACTACCATCACAGATGAATCTAATCAAATGGTATAACTTATTTCATCGGTGAAAATCTTTTGCGCGCGGTGTCTTGTAAGAATTATTCGCCGTAACCGTTTGGATATTGCTGCATCCATTTCCAAGCCGATTCGATGATGGCGCGCAAGTCCTGCATTTGTGGTCGCCAGTCGAGTTCGCGTTTTATTTTTGCGGAACTTGCGACGAGAACCGCCGGATCACCCGCGCGGCGTGCGCCGACTTTGACGGCGATTTCACGGCCTGTTACAGCACGCGCTGTTTCGATTACTTCGCGCACTGTGTAGCCGTCGCCGCCGCAGCCCAAGTTGTAGATGCGGCTGCCTTCGTTTAGAACCTTGAGAGAGAGAATGTGCGCGCGCGCTAAATCAACGACGTGTATGTAGTCGCGCACGCATGTGCCGTCGCGCGTCGGGTAATCGTCGCCGTAAATTTCGACGTGCGTTCGTTTGCCTGTCGTAGCCTGCAAAACAATCGGGATGATGTGCGTTTCAGGGTCGTGCATTTCGCCGCAACGTTCGGTTGCGCCCGCCGCGTTGAAGTAGCGCAAAGAAGCATAGCGAAGGCCGTAAGCATTGTCGTACCAGCGAAGCGCGTGCTCGAAGGCGAGTTTGGATTCTCCGTAAGGGTTCGTCGGATTCGTGGGGTCTGTTTCTTCTATCGGCTGTTTTTCCGGTTCGCCGTAGGTTGCGGCAGTCGAAGAAAAGACTAGGCGTTGAACCTTCTCTTCGCGCATTGCATCTAGCAGCGCGAGTCCCGCCGTTAAATTGTTATGGTAATACTTCGCAGGCTGCTCGACTGATTCACCGACGAGCGAATAAGCTGCCATGTGAATCACCGCTTCGATATTGTGCTCACGAAGCGCTCGGCGCAAAGCGTTTGCGTCTAGCAAATCGCCTTCGACGAACTTTGCGCCGTCAACGATTGCAGCGCGATGGCCTTTAACGAGATTGTCGTAAACAATCGCTTCGTGATGATCGCGCAGTAACTCTTCCGTCACCACGCTGCCGATATAACCCGCGCCACCCGTTACTAAGACACGCATGATTTTCGAGGCTGCCAAGTCGCTCTTCGTTCAATGAGCAGCGGCACTAAGTCCTTTCGGGATTCTTAAAAAGTTAGTGATATTAACATACTGCCTTCTACGGCTTCAGTACGCTCGAAGCGCATCACTAATATCAATGGTCGTAAGGCAATCGCATTTGTTTCACTGTGCCTTTTAATGCGCGGCGGCTTCTTTTTTCGCAGCTTGATAAAAAGGCAGCGCAAACCAGAAGCCGTAGAGAAACAGTAGCGCCATGCCCGCCGTAATCGCGCCGTAAGTTGCCGACTCTGTTATCTTGCGCGTCACTACAAAGAAATCGCCGCAGATGCCAAGCGCCAAAGGAACCGCCGCCGCTATTACCAGCCGACCCGCGAAGCTGTGAAAGTGTTCCGTGTCTTCACCGCGCTCGACAATGCGATGATACGCGGCGGGTGTCACCAACAAAATCGTCGAGAGCGCAATCAAACACAAGCTCGCCAGATGCACATACTTCGACGAGAGCGGCAACTTGTCGAAGCCTTCGACCAGCATCGAAGCGAACTGAAAGCCGAGCAGCGCCTGCGCTCCCGGCAACACTACACGTGCCTCCGTCAACACATGATCTATCCTGTCCTTGAGCGGCGTGCCGCCTTCACCTTGTTCCTTCTCTTCCTGTTCGTCCATCGCTTGTATCTCCCCGATCTTCGGCTCGCGCTCCATGCGCCGCATGAATTCCAATCCGTACCAGAAAAAAAGCGCCACAAGCGTTGCGGCAATTGCAGCGACGATGCTCCAAGTTCGTCCCGCCAGCTTGCCCGTCACGACGTACATGTTAAGACCCAAGCCCAGACCGAAAGGCAGCAGCGCCAGCCCCGCAAACATTGTCAACCATTGATTGACTTCAGCCGTGTCTTCGCCGCGCTCGACAATGCGGTGATAAAAAGTCGGCGTCATCAACAAGCAGAGCGTGGCGATCAGCAGCGTGAGCGCGCAGACGTGTATGAATCGAGAAGAAGACGGAAGCTTTTCAAAGCCCGACTCGAATACCCCGCGAAACTGAAAACCCAACAGCACCTGCGCGCCGAGCACCAGTATGCGAATCTCGCCCAGCCCGTTCTGAATCTTTTCTTTTAATTGAGCCGCCATACGCGCTCCACGCTTGTTAAATTTATGTTACAGCACGGTATAAATACCGCACAAACACTACAGAAGCCAAGCAATGAAGCAACTTTGAAGATCAAACATGCGCGGCGTCGTGGGCAGAGGCCGGAAGCGCAATCGTCGGTTCGATGTTCGGGAAGGAACCGCGCCCGAAGAACACATGCCGCGCCAGCAGACGCGCCACAGGCAAACGCAAAAACGCGCACCCGGCTTCCATTAAAATCGGTTGCCCGACAAGAGAGAGTATACGACGCATCCACAGCCGCGAGGTGAAGCGCGCGCGAAACAGTTCTCCGGAATACGGCGCGAGCGCGCTTGCATTTCCTGTCGTCAGATAATTTCCGATGACGTTCGCCGCAAAGCCCGACAAACGCAAACAAGGGTCTAAGCCTCCCGCCGTCAAGGGCGAGACAGCGCCCGCCGCATCGCCGATTAATAAGCCGCGTTCGCACGCAATCCGCCGCAAAACCCCGCCCACAGGAATGCGCCCGCCGCGCCGCTCCAACGGCTTTGCTCCACCGAAATCAAACATCTCTTTGAGAGAGTCGCGAAACTCTTCCAACGCTTTCACAGGATTAAAGCGCGCCGCGTAACCGCCGATGCCGACATGCGTTTCTTCGCCGTCATGCACCATCCAAGCGAGATAGCCGGGCGCAAGTTTCGTGTCAAGAAAGCAATGAAAACATGGCGTCCCGTCCAGCCGCACATTCGTCAAAACATCCTCGACTCCGACAATCCATTCGCAATTGAGGTCTAAGCCTAAATCGCGTGCGACACGCGACGACGCCCCGTCAGCGCCAACCACATAACGTGCCTCCACACTCCACGCGCGCCTTTTTGTTTCAAGGCGAACAATTGAATGGCCTGTTGCTTCCACGCACCCAAGGTAACGCGTTGCGGGCGACCAGCAGACGCCTGCACGCAAACATTTTTTCAGGTAATAATCGTAGACGCGGCTCATCCGCCCGACGCGAAATTCGTCGTGATGGCTTTCCAGCACCATCGCACGACGCGCGGGCGAGTACAGCTTGACGCGGCGCACGGGCGGCCCCAAACAATCTTCCGGCAAAGCGAAATCCTCCAGCGTGCGCCGCACGAAAATGCCCGTCGTATGAATTGAATCAGCCAACGACTTCTTGCGATCAACAAGCAGCACGCTCACGCCGCGTTCGCTTAATAATCCGGCGCACTGCAAACCGGCTAACCCCGTGCCGACAATTACCACATCATAATTTTTCATCAACCATACTCTTTTCCATATCCCGCCAATTACTTTGTTTGGCAAAACCGCATAGCAAGAATAATCAGCGCGCAATCAAGTTGCTTTGCTCCACTGCGCTTGACGACTGCGGCGCTCCTTTCGCTTCGTGC
>JAABUK010008180.1_pt1 | contig 14769 bp, 17 predicted proteins | sample 5559141 | NCBI WGS metagenome assembly JAABUK01 (sample SAMN10711869, study PRJNA513367) | rock metagenome | isolation source: Antarctica rocks | place: Antarctica: Victoria Land, Pudding Butte nord | collected 2016-01-03
AAGAGTTATATTTCTACTCACGAAAATGAAAATACTACTCTTCAAAAGCTATCTCTCAATAATGAAGAATGAACATATGTTCAATATCTTGTAGAACTACTCAAATCATTCGCGATATTCACTGATTCACTTGAACATAATTGCGAACTCAGCATCAATGCAATTTACATTGTTTATGATGTTTTGTTCTTTCATATTGAAGATTACATGACAGCTCTGAAGAGAAAGCAGCGTTCTTGAAAGCATTCACTTTTGAAAGTCTTAACGCAAGCTTGAATCAAATTATTCAAATATTACGCAAATGTCAGTCATGATCGAAAACTAATGTACAATCTTGAAAATATTATAGATTCTCATCAGAAACTAAATTTATACAAGCGATTTACATGACAAGACAACAACTATAAACAAAGATACAAACGAAAGTTTATAAATTATTATGCTAGACACTATGCTCTCGACTCAACTACATTGCAAGATCAACTTCAAGAAAGAGTTTTGCAACAATCATCTTTCATTGCAAATATAGTCATTAAACAAAATTTCAGACGTCACAATTTGTCATCACTTGTTTCAACTAACGAAGCGAAATGATATTTGAATCAGAATTAGTTTTTCTTCTCTTTGTTTTGTTCGTTGCACAATTAATGTTGTCTCATAATTTCTTTGCAATCAATTTTGCAATCAATTTTGCAATCAATTTTGCAATCGATTTTGCAATCACATAGTTTGAAATATCAAATTCTAATAAGCTTTAGACACTGTTCAAGACATCGATTTCATTAAGTTCTGAAGAAATCATTTCAGAGACTTTGTTCATTTAAGCAGAATGACTCGAGATATTTTAACAATTTCAGCTATTTCAACAAATGTTGAACGAGTTTTCAATTTGAGATGAGACTTATTATTTTATCGTTGCAGCTTTCTTGTTGCCAACATCATATTGAATATCATGATGATTAAGCATGCAGATGCTGTGAAGTTAAAAGCAGAATTTAAGTCTCACAAGCTTATCAAAGAGAAAAGAGCTTTCGATGCACAGAAACAAGAAAAGAACAAAGATTTAATCTTCATCATCGACGTTAATGAAGATTTAGAGTATATCAGCGATGCATCATCAAATGATGATGTTGATGATAATGAGCATGATAAGTAATGTTATATTGTTCATCATCAAACATTTAATTAACAATATCAGAGCTGAAGAATGATGATACACTTGATGTTGATCTTTTCATATCATCTTCGCAATCTAGATTCTCAAACTTCAAAGAATTCTCGTTATTTATGTTATTTAATACAACAAGATTTACGACAGCAAGATTTATGACAACTTCACTTTTCAATGCTTGATTTTCAGCGTTTGCTCATTTTGATTGAGTTACATCACACTTGACTGAGAGAAACAGATTGAAGAAGAACAATCAATCATTACAAAAGATAATGAATTAAAGAAATTTGATAAAATTCGTTGCAGTCTCTAAATTGAATGAAGAATCTAAGTCGTTATCTTTAACAGTGAAAAAAGAACAGCGCAAGATGACTTCTTCTTTGAAGTTGAGTTTTGTTTCAACATGTAAACGTAGCTTTGAAATGACTAATTTCAAGAAGAAATCATCATCTAAGAATAAAGCTAAATTGAATGCATTGTTTAAGCAAAGAAGACAAGAAGACATCAATAGAAAGCTCATGTAAATAGTTTTGCAATTCATTTTGCAATTTACTGTTTTCATAAAATTGCTCACGCATTTTTCAAGCAGTTTAGTTAGAGACAATGACTGAAGTCTGAGTCAACAATAGAGAAGTTGAAGACATTTCTCTACATACATATAGATTTCTTTTCAACATGTAAATAAAGATCATTCATACATACACATTTTAAAGTTTCATAATATCATTCTACTAGTACTTATTTCAAATAAGTAAAATGTCTAGACATGTCATCAAGTTCAAGTCAACTCGTCAAGTTGATTGAATTGAGTTGAGAGTCTGACTCAACTTAATTGAGTTGAATTGATTCTTCTCAACTCAACTCAATTCTGAAACTCAACTTGAGTTGAGTTGAACAACTTAAACTCAATGACAGATTTAGTCAAGCACTTCAATTTTGATTTTTAAAGCTTTGCATTTTTCGATTAAGCTTGCATTAAAGAATAGAAAGAGAATCGATGATATGAAAAATCTCTGCAATATGTCAGCGTTTATTTAATACATCACGCTGATTTATTTGTTGAATGTCAGTGATAACTCTCTGTCTTTCAGAAAGCTGCAAGTTTATTTAATTATATAATTTAATGTTCTTCTCATTCTCAGAATGTGCAGAAGTCTGATGTGCAAGACATGATTAAACATCTCAGTAATGTTTAGACTAAGCATGAAGATTACATACTTAATTTTGCAGTCTCATACTGCGTGTACTTGATTTACTAGTAGATTCAGCGCTGAGATCACAAATCGCTTGCATCTTGCTCTCATTTGAGCATTCAAAAGCATGTGATGAGTCTCAGTAATATCACTTAATCTTTTGATCATGATTGATTTCAGTGTTTTACTCATGATGTAGTTGCTCTTCTTTGATTTGTCTATCAAAAATATGTTGTATATGTTGCATGCAACATACATAAAGCATGACTTTTATGCTGATTTTTCGTTTAGATTCAAGAGATTACTCAAAGAGTTTTCTTATGACAGATTCATAGTTCAAGACAAACAAGATTTCTCACTGTTCAGATTTTGACAGTTTACTTCTTAAGCATGAGTTACAGATGTTTCATCTGCAATATGCATATGTATCACAGTCAATTTCTTCTTTAATCACATCAACATACATTACTGTTTTCTCAAGCTATACAAATGATGTTTTCAACTAAAGATTGACTTTATCATTAAGACATTCAAGAGTCAGAGTTCAATGAAAAAGTAAGATTTTTAAGATTGACAGTCATCATCATTGTATATCATGTCTTGCAGATACTCGCTTCGCTTGAAAGTATGCAACTCATCTGTTTCATGTTATTTGTAAAGATTTCTCTTATGCAGATTAATCATGTTTTGCAAAGATGTTCATATGCTACACTTTTAATCAGACAGCGTAATTCAATCATTCTTTACTAATTTGCTTATGTTTCTCTTCTTTTAACAAAGTCTTTTCATCAATGTATTCTTCATGTATAAAATGTCTGTATTTAAACATTTGTTAAATGATATTAATGAGATTCTCAATTTTGCTTATGTTGAACTTAATGAATCTTGTGAGTTGCTTATGTTGTAGTAACAGACACGCAGTCTTAACAAGATTTATACATAGTTAGCATGTAAATTTAAAGAAAATTTGTGATTCAAGTTCTTTCTGCTAATCATTCTTAACAGATCAAATGCAAAAGTGTTCTGTTTTTATTCTCATCATTGCAATAATAAGATGCTGAATCGAATGATTTTCATAAGCAATTTTTCTCGTAGTTCTGCGTTTTATTTGACTTTCTCATCTGCGTGCAGATTGCTTATAGCATGTGCATTGAGATTATCAAAGTCTGTGCAATTATAAAAACTCTGCATGCAATCAACGCACAGCACTTCATCATCATGCAACGTCTTGATGTCATTCAAACTTTTGATAATTTTTAAACTTTACTTTAACTAAACAGTAAATTCATAGTCAGCATCACATACAGATGAGTTTCATTGCTGATCTTCTTGAAAAAGATTGTAAGTTTAATTCTGTGTGACAAAGTAATGCTTAATCATGTCATTTTAAATGCTCATTGAAATTAAAGATTATCAATAATGACATGAGAAATATTCAAAGTGACAAAAGTCTTTTAAAGTTGTAATACAAAGACTTTTGAAATATATTCTTGATGAAAAGTGCAATGCTATGATTTATTAATCTTTTGCAATCTTTTTTACAATCTGTTTTGCAATCTTTTTTGCAATGTGCAACTAAAAAGCAACTTATCAAAGCTTTAACTTTAACAAAGTTATGAATGTCTTGAACTTTCGTGATCTTAATTGCTAAGTTTGTATGTCTATCATAATCTTTGCTATTCAAATGATGTTTCATGATGCTGTTATCAATGCTTTTATTGTTAGAATGCTTGTAAACATGCAAACATAAATGACAAATGAGTTTAAGTCTTTTGCTTTCAACTAAAGCTGTCTGATAAAAGTTATTTCATATTTAATCTGTTCATGACTGTGAAATTCACTTTGAATGATGATAGTCTGATACTTTTCATTTTACTTGCATTGCATATTGAGTTTACTTTCATCAATTCTGAAATATATATTAATATTCTTGCTCATGATTGTATAGCACATATCATTCATCATGTAATGACTGCAGTTTGAAAAGCACGATAGAAGCAACATTAGAAGAAAAGAATTAAGCATTATCATGCTCGCTGTCATTAAGATTCTTTGAAGATATATTTATAAAACTGAATAAACTATTCATACTTGCTTGCAATTTCAATGTTCTCATTCGAGAAAATCACATAATAAGCAAGTTAAATGAGAAAGAGACTGCAAAAAAAGTTGCAAAAAAAGTTGTAAAAAGAATTAAAAACAAGTTTGATTTTTCAAGCATCATTAAGCTTAAAGTTTGAAGATCAATGCAAATCTTAATCATGTGTCACTGTTAACTTGTAACTGATTGATTTTTATCTTTTAAATTAACTGTTAATTATTTTAAAAACTAGCACATTTTAATAAATTTCAAACATCATGATTAATTAAAAAGCTTATTACAAATACAAGAAAATAATTATACAAAGATGAACTGAAGTATGAAATAATCGTTGCACAAAATTATGCAAAAAAAATGTTTAATTCTTCTGTTCACTTCTGCTATTTAATTATTACATGAAAGTATGATGTGATTAAACTGATCATTAAGTTAAGTTTCAAGTTGACATTTTGAACTTGAATCAAGATTGAGTTGAATTATTCACATTTTCAATTCAACTTAAGTTAAATTGCTCATATTTTCAACTTGACATGATTCAACTTAACTGAGAATTGAGTCAACTTAACTCAACTCATCAAGAACTTAAGCTTGACATCAAGAGAACTAAATATAGAAATTTTTCCGATTTTTGACTTTTGCATTATCTTTTTGCATTATCTTTTTGCATTATCTTTTAATAGAAAGTCATGAAGAGAAACATGAACATCGTTTGATAAAGAGTCATGATGAGAAACATGAAGAGAAACATGAAGAAAGTCATGATGAGAAACATGAAGAGAAACATGAAGAGAAACATGAAGAGAAACATGAAGAGAAACATGAAGAAAGTCATGATGAGAAACATGAAAAAGAACATGAAGAGAAACATGAAGAGAAATATGAAGAAAGTCATGACAAGAAACATGATGAGAAACATAAAGAAAAACATAAAGAAAAAACATAAAGATCATTCAACTTTGATAGAGAGTCATGATGAAGAAACATGGTAAAAAGTCATGAAGAAAATCATGAAGACTGTTCAATTAAGCTATTTACATTTATTTAATATCTTGTTGAGTCAAATCGAGTTTTTGAATTGAATTATTGAGTCAAGCTTCTCAACTCAACTTGAGTGCTCAGATTCAACTTCTCAACTCAACTTGATACTTTTTCAAAAAAATTTCAACTCAACTCAACACTTTTCAAGTCAAGTACTCAACTTGACGTGATTAGTCTAGTTTTTCACATCTTTAATTTTCTTCTCATTGTTTATCATATTTTGCATATGAGTTCTAGTCTTTTTTGAATGTGTATTGTCAAAATAATCTTCAATAGTTTTATGTTTATGAGTAAACATTATTATGAATGCAGAACAGTAATTAACTTGTAAAAGTAATGATGTAACGATTTAAATAATAAGATGAAATAATGAAAATTAATCACAATGATGAAATATGAAATTTAAACTTTGATATTTTGATTTAAGATTTTAAGATTTAGATCATCATCATTTCAATACTAATTAAGTTATATAATTATCAACTTTTTTCTTCTTTTATCTTCAAACAACAACAACATACTGCAATCATGATTGCAACAGCTCAGTAAGTTATGTATCAGTTTTATGAGTTTTTAAAAGATTGCAAAACTGATTGCAATACAGAAACAATGAGCTTAATTCTAACAACAAAACATTACTCAGCATCTTTGATTTTGTAACTGACGAGATTTTGAAATCAATTTTGAATTCAAATGAATTCTTCAACTTGCATAAATTTATATACATATTTCATTTCTTATTACTTTTAAATTGATTGCAAAACTGATTGCAAAGTAGAAATAATATTGCAGCAAATTTTAAATTCAAGCTTACAAGATTATGTTATGATTCTAATCTTCATTTATTCTTTCTATTCTTCATCTTGATTTCATTTTAATCAAGTTTAATGAGCATTTAAGTTAAAAATGATTTCATTGAAACTCTGCATCATATGTGTAAAATGTCAACTCAATTGAGTTTAACATAGAGCTGAGAAACATACATATAAGAATTGAGTTCTTTTCTGTAGATACTTTTCTTTCTTAGCATTTATTTATTAGTTAAATGACATTTATATGATTCACTCTATGTCGATCTTTAACAGTAGATAAATGCTAATCAACTACTTTGCTATCAACGTGTAGATAATACGAAATAATCTACTTCATTTATTCAGAAATTCGCAAGAAATTCTTTGAATATTGTATTCATTTGTTTATCAGAAAATTCACAAGAATTTCTTTGAATTACGTTTGTCAAATTTATTTATCTATCTTTATCTTCAAATCTCTCATCATGATATGCAACTTTATATCAGTTGAACTTTGAATGACTCATCTGCTTAAAAGCATTGCAAATAAATGAGTTTCTCTTCTTTCTTTCAATGCTTCAGCTAAATCTCAGAATGTCACAATTTCATGAAACATCAAGATCAAAAAACAACTACGTCAGTGAGTTCTTGATCAGTTGAACAAGATCATTAAGATGTTAAATGAGCTAAGAGATCAATGAAATATGATTTTGAAATGCAATAAGCATTGAATCATTCTACAAGTTGAACATACTCAGAGATTGAAACAGCTAAAAATTAATTGCATGATAATAAACATTCTAAAAAAGATTAACATTTGATTACAAGAGACAATGTTGAAATTCAAAGAGAAACAGCGTTCAGCTGATCAATCTCGATCTCAACAGTCTATTGAGTCTCAATCTACTATGAATCATTTATTTCAACAAGATATTGAGTTGCATGCTTCTACTGAGAATCATACTTGACGAAAGATGTTTACTAAGTTCATCTCATTTGAAAGTGAACATCATTAATTCTACAAATTTTTGAACTCATTTATATTCACTGATGAAGATGAATTAAGTTGAAAAGATTGAAGAAACAAGATGAATGACAAGCTTATTGTCAATGTTGATTAATTTAATGATGAGATCATTTGTATTATTTACATAATGTTTAGATTAAAAGATGATGCTGCAAAGTACATCTTTGCTTGACGTTGTTTTGATTCTTCAAATTCATTCACTTCAATTTATGAGTTATTTGATCATTTGAAAGAAATATATGATGAACTGAATAAGAATCAAAAATCTTAACGTAAATACAACGCTTTGAAACAAGCAGACAAGTCTTTCAATGTCTTCTACTTTGACTTTATGAAGCTATTCAACTATCTTGATTATGATGATCATACTCTGATAAATGATCTTCAGAATAAAATCAACAATCGCTTGCAAAACATTCTATCAGTCTGTTCAAAGAACTTTACTTTGCTTTTTCGTCTAAAGAAATTTCTTCAAGATGTGAATAATAAACAGCGAGTCAACTATCAGCTACGCAGCGAACGTTGCACTGTCATCATCAAAGTCACTGTCATATCTGATAAACATGCTACTTCATTGTCAATGATGACTTCAATAATTGATTATGTTAAATTGATTCTCTCTTTTATCTCTGAGTCAGCAAGATCATTTATCATTTGCTACATCTGTAAGATTTTAAATCACTTGTTCAAGAATTGCTCTCAAAACAAGATTAATACTTTGACTTTTTAAGCTTTTATTCTTTGTTTACATGAAATCATTATTTCGAAGAATAAAAAGAATGAGAAAATGTCTTCTTTCAAAAATAGCAAGACAAAAAACTAGTGACTTTTATCAAAGATGCAATGAAAGATGTGTTAATTTCTTCAATGATAAGCATGTCAGATGATTCTTTTGCTTCTGAATCTTTAACTACTGAATGTATACTTTCTAGTAATGAAATTAGTTACTCATTAAAGTCATTAATAAACATCAAAGCTGCTGACTATTCATTCATTAATGAAGTGATCGCGCAGATTGTTTGTGATCAGTTGCAAATTAAGTCTTTGACTTTAATCAAAGCGAAGTCAATATGAGAATTCGATGATCATTATGCAAAAAAACTCATTACTCATGTCATTTATTTGAATCTGATGATTCAAGATCACATGATAAACATCACTTTTATGTTGATCACTTGATTAAATCAACATCAAATGGTTTTTGAAAAAACATGAATGAACAAAATCAATCTAGTAATAAATATGCAAATTGACTTTCTTCAATTTTCAAATTTCAATTCTCGTTTGAAATTGATTATTCTATCATTAAGCAATAAAACAATCACAAAACAGAAGAGCTTAATCTTTATTCACATACTGAAGAGATTTTTCACTTTCGTTACATTTCAACTCAGTCAGAAATCACTTTCTTTCAGTCAGTTCAATGAAAAGTCAGTTAAACTAATTGAACAGTTAAAACTGCGTGACGTGACTTTAACTAACATCAAAATTTCTAAATCAACGTCAGATTTATTGAACATTATCATGATTGAAGCTGCAACTTATAGAATGTTAGTCAAATGATCAGATGTGAAAATCTTTGCTGTTATCATCTTGAAAATTAATTGACTCATAATTACAGTTGAAAATAAGTCTGAAGAAGTGAATCTGCATGAGCTCTCACACGTCAAGATTCTTGAGAAGATCAAAGTCAAGCTTCTTTTCAAGTATCATGACTATTTAGACATGTTCAATTAAGCTATGATCAATCAACTATCATCTCATCATTTCTATGATCACAAAATTGAGTTGATTGATGAAGAAATGCTCTCTAAAAGCAGACTTTATCAGATGTTTAATCACAAACTTCAGAAGATAAAGAAATATCTGATTAATCATTTAAACAAAGAGTTCATTTTCTTCAGCTTCGCATCATACGTCTCGCTCATTTTGTTCATTAAAAAGAAAGACGAAAGTCTGCATTTCTGCATCAATTACAGAAAACTTAATGCTTTGATCAAATGAAATCATTATTCTTTGTCATTGATAGACGAGACTTTCGCTTGTATACAAGAAAGCAAGTATCTGACTTGATTGAATATCATTGTCGCGTTCAATAAATTACATATGCATTCAGATAACAAAGATTTGACTATCTTTATTATTTTCTTTGACTCATACAAATATCATGTAATACTTTTCAAATTAACAAATGAATTAACATTTTATCAACATTATATGAACGACGTGTTGTTTGAATATTTACATCAGTTTTGTTAAATTTATTTAAATGACATTATTATTTACAGCAAGATCTTGAAGAAACACAAGTGACATGTATGATTGATCTTGAACAAACTATGAGAGATTGATCTACATATAAACATAAACAAATGCAAGTTTCATATGCAGAAAATCATCTTTCTAGAACTATTGATATTCATTGAAAAATTGAAGATGAATCTTCAAAAAATACAAGTTATCATGAAATAATTTACATTCAATAATCTTGTTAAAGATCGATTTAAAGCGAGTCATAAAAATGTCATTTAACTAATAAATAAATGCTAAGAAAGAAAAGTATTTACAGAAAAGAACTTGATTCTTATATGTATGTTTCTCAACTCTGTGCTAAACTTGATTGAGTTGATATCTTACACATATGATGCAGAGTTTCAATGACATCATCTCTAGCTTGAATGCTCACTAGACTCAATTAGAATGAATTCAAGACGAAGACTAGAAAGAATAAACAAAGACTAGAATTGTAACATTACTCTCTCTTCTTAAATATTTATGTTTGCATGAATGTTGTTTCTTAGTGCGCTTTTCTTGAATATTTAATATGAAAGTCATTGATCATCTTTTGAGCGTTCATAAATTCGTCGTTGTCAGCGTTATATCAGTTGAGATTGTTGTTGTTAAAGATCAATCTAGAGCGAGTCATAGAAATGTCATTTAACTAATAAATAAATGCTAAGAAAGAAAAGTATCTACAGAAAAGAACTCAATTCTTATATGTGTATTTCTCAGCTCTGTGCTAGACTCGATTGAATTGATGTCTTACACATATGATGCAGAGTTTCAATGACATCATTTCTAGATCAGATTCTTGCTAAACTTGATTAGAATGAAATCAGGCAAAGACTAAATGAAGAATAGATGAAGACTAGAATCGTAACATTACTCTTCTTTCTTGACTATTCATGTTCACATGAATGTTATTTCTTAGTGCGCTTTTCTTGAATATTTGATATGAAAGTCATCAATCATCTCTTGAGCGTTCATAAATTCATCGTCGTCAGCGTTATATTAGTTGAGATCATTGTCATAGTTCTTTCATTTAACTTGATATTGAAGTTGTCTTTGATATCATCGAGAGTTCAATATATCGTCGATCTTTCATTTGTTCTCATCGTTTACTACTATTGATCTCAAGAGTTTATTCTTCTAATCAGACAGAGAATCATTGACTGCAAAACGAAGAAGCTCTGAATGAAATACATCATGTATATGCATAATGTCTGATATTTTCAATTTATAAAAGAAGTCAACAGAGTCTGTGATCTTGAATGAATCAAGCATCTTGTCATCTAGCTTTTTGAAGATTCTCGCTATAACGATGTTTCTTTCGTTCAGAAACATCTTTGATTCAATCTTGTAATTAACTTTCTTTCTATGCTTGTTAGCTTGATTCATCATTTGTTCTCATGTTTTGATCAGAGCTTCATGAGCGAAGATCAATGTCTTGTTCATTTGTTCAGATATATTCTTGATTTGATTGATCTGCAAGCGTTCGCGAATGCTTTCATACTTGATAATGTCAGAATCGAAGCTCATATGAGAATGAAAGTTCTTGTTCATGAAGAAGAAGATCAAGAAGATGACTGATGACAAGACATTATTGTTGACAAACTCAATCATAAGTAGTCACTTAAACCAGTTGTTCTGCATATATGAACAGAAGAATCGAAGATATCGTTTGACGTTCTGATTGACTCATTCGCTTTGATCGTTGATCTGAGAATGATAGATGATAAACAATCAAAGAAAAATGCTCAGTCGTTTGCAAAGAAACTTTCATAGTATAGAGATGAATTGCGAATCTTGATCAGATACTATGAAGCTTGATAAATCATAAGTTTGATATACTCATTAAATCAGCATTTCAGCTGTCTTTTTGACAGTGATATCTTTATCATCAATGATGCAAGAAATATAATGTCTTTCTTTTAACAATCTGCAGATGATCATCAGAATAGCGTTGTACTCGCTTGAATCAAATAGATTAATAATGAAGTTCATTACTATGTCTTATCATCGCTGTTCAGATATCAATAGAGGTTGAAGCAAGTCATTTAATTTATTTCTAAATGTCTTTAAACGTTGACAGATATAGCAGTTTCAAATATATTGATCTATCATTTTCCGCATGAATGATCAATAGTAGTTTCGCTTTATGACTTTCACAGTTCTAAGAATATCAGAATAATCAACTGATGATTGATTGTGCATCTCACGAATCAGATTCATTTGTAGAAGCTCGTTGAACGAGATTCATAGCTGACTACTATGATACAAGATTTTATTCTGAGTTCAACAATTCTTTAATTTGATTTCTTCATATTATGTCTCGTCTTTTGCTATTGCTTCGCGAAGTAGCATACAATTCTCGTCGATTTCATTAGTCTCAAGAATCTGTTTATAAATTGATTCACTGATGTTCTTCTTTAAATCAGCAATTTTCATTCAATTCAAAGTCAGAATAGTGATTCATTGATAGCGAACGCGCTCATCTTCTGAATCTCTGAGCACGACGTCAGCTCGATAAGTTAATACATCGATCTTGATGTTTTGTTTATCAGATCAATACATTATTCTGAAGTTGAAATCAGCGAGCTTCTGAACTCAGCGCATCTGACGTCTGCTCAGCTCTTTATCTTTCATCAACGAAATGAGTGTTTGATGATCGATGAACATCTTGATAGAAATATCAGTTAGCTCTAGTTTGAATCATCAGTGTTCAAATGCTCAAATGATGATCAGAAGTTCTTTATCATATATCTTGTAGTTGCATTCAGCAGAAGACATGTTCTTGCTATAGAAGACAATCAATTGTAGTACTTCTTCGTCATCATATTGAGAGAAAACTTCATCATTGACGTAGTTGAATGAGTTGATTTTGAGAATAGTCTCACGAGTTTGATCAAAGTGACGTAGTATAGAAGTCTCGATCATACGTCTCTTCATATGGTCGAAGACATTCTGACAGACTTCATTTCATTCAAATATGATCTTCTTTTGAGTGAGTTGAATCATTGAACAAACAATCTTTGAAAAGTTCTTGATGAAGCATTGATAGAAATTGCAGAAGTCAATGAAAAACTGCATCTGAGTGAGATTATTGAGTGTAGATCAATCAACGACTGCTTGCATCTTTCGCGAGTTCATCTTCAATTCTTCGATTGATATCAAGAGTTCTAGAAAGATAGTTTTCTGAACATGAAACTTGCACTTGTTGATGTTTATCTGTAGATCAGCTTCTTGTAGTCTATTCAAGATCAATCGTACATGTTGTTTGTGTTTCTTCAAGATCTTGCTGTAGATGATAATGTCATCTAGATAAATCTGACAAAACTGATGTAAATATTTGAACAACACATCGTTTATATAATGTTGATAGAATGTCAATTAGTTGATTAATTCAAAGAGCATTACATGATATTTGTATGAATCGAAGAAGATAATAAAGATAGTCAAATCTTCGCTATCTGAGTGCATGCGTACTTTGTTGAACGTGACAATGATATTTAATTGAGTCAGATACTTGCTTTCTTGTATACGAGTGAGAGTCTTGTCTATCAATGACAAAGAATAGTGATTTCATTTGATTAAAGCATTGAGCTTTCTGTAATCAATGCAGAAACGCAGACTATCATCTTTCTTTTCAATGAACAAGATGAGCGAGACGTATGATGCAAAGCTGAAGAAAATGAATTCTTTGTTTAGATGATTAATCAGATACTTCTTTATCTTCTGAAGCTTGTGATTGAACATCTGATATAGTTTGCTTCGAGAAAATGTTTCTTCATTGATCAACTCAATTTTGTGACCGTAGAAACGATGCAATGATAGTTGATTAATTATTGCTCGATTGAAGATGTTTAGATAGTTTTGATATTCAGAGAGAAGCTTGATCTTGACTTGCTCAAGAACTTCAGCGTGAGAAAGCTCATGCAGATTCACTTCTTCAGACTTGTTTTTAGCTGTAGTTATGAGTCAATCGATTTTCAAGACAATAACAGCAAAAATCTTGACATTTGATTATTTAACTAACATTCTATAAGTTGCAGTCTTTATCATTGCAATGTTCATTGAACCTGACGTTAATTTAGAAATTTTGACGTTAGTTAAAGTTGCGTCACGCGATTTTGACTGTTCAATTAGTTTAACTGACTTCTCATTGAACTGATTGAAAGAAGGTGATTTTTGACTGAATTAAAATGTAACGAAAGTGAAAGATCTCTTCAGTATATGAGTAGAAGTTAAGCTCTTCTGTTTCATGATTGTTTTATTGCTTGATGATAAAACAATCAATTTCAAACGAGAATTGAAATTCGAAAATCGAAGAAAGTCAATTTGCATATCTATTACTAGATTGATTTTGTTCATTCATGTTTTTTCAAGAATCATTTAATGTTGATTTAATTGAATGATCAATATAAAAGCGATGTTTATTGTGTGATCTTGAATCGTCAGATTCAAATAAATGACATGAGTAATGAGTTTTTCTGCATAATGATCGTCGAATTCTCGTATTGACTTCGCTTTGATCAAAGTCAGAAACTTGATTTGCAACTCATCATAAACAATCTGCGTGATTACTTCATCAATGAATGAATAGTCAGCAGCTTTGATGTTCATCAATGACTTCAATGAGTAACTAATTTCATTGCTAGAAAGTACACATTCAATAGTCAAAGATTCAGAAGCAAAAGAATCATCTGACATGCTTGTCGTTGAAGAAATTAACACATCTTTCATCACGTCTTTGATGAAAGTCTCTAGTTTTTTGCCTCGCTGTTCTCGAAAGACATTTTCTCATTCTCTTTATTCTTCGAAATGACGATTTCATGTAGACGAGAGATGAATGCATGAGATGCAAAAGTGTTGATCTTGTTCTGAGAGCAATTCTTGAACAAATGTCTCGAGATCTTGCAGATGTAGCAGATGATAGACGATTTCGCTTGATCAGACTCAGAGGTAGAAAAGATGATAGAAAAGATGATAGACTTAACATAATCAATTATCAAAGTCATCACTGACAATGAAGTAGCAACGCGTTTATCAGGTACGACAGTGACTTTGACGATGACAGTGCGAAGCTGACTGCGTAGCTGATAGTTGACTCGCTGTTTATTATTCACATCTTGAAGAAAGATTCTTAAGTGAGTGAGCGAAGTAAAATT
>JAABUK010008183.1_pt1 | contig 14765 bp, 25 predicted proteins | sample 5559141 | NCBI WGS metagenome assembly JAABUK01 (sample SAMN10711869, study PRJNA513367) | rock metagenome | isolation source: Antarctica rocks | place: Antarctica: Victoria Land, Pudding Butte nord | collected 2016-01-03
GGAGCCCTGGAAGGATCAGGCGGCCTGCCAGCTGCCTTGGCAGCTTCCAGCTTACGCCGCTTGTGGTCCTGTACCCCAGCCTGCCACCGCCGCTTCTGGTGCTTGATCCATGCTGCAGGATCTTCGTGCCTGCAATGCAGTCAAATCAACGCATTGCTGCTACTTCCTGGCTAAAGGACAGTGTTAAACCTGCATGTTGTTTGAGATGCTGCAGGATCTTCATGTCTGCAATGCAGTCAAATTAATGCATTGCTGCAAGTTGGTAGCCTGAATGAGAATGTAGCACCTGCGTGTTGTGTGAGATGCAGATGCAGACTACCTTGGGCTAGACGCGCTCATGATGACCAGTTGCCTGTACAGCAGGCTTTGCTGCAGCAGCGCCATGCAAACATGTTGTTTTGAGCTAGACTGCATGTATACAAACAAATTTCTGGCTCATCTGACCGACAAGGCTGCAAATTGGGGACAGAGGGAAGGAGGGGGGCAGGGGTTCAAAGATCGGGGGGACAGCTGCAGCAGGGCAACAGTTGCTCACCTGTCAGGGCATGCCTCTGCTGGTTCTTGACTGGATGGCCCAGCTGGGATATTCCTCACATCTCCTGCGTTCTCTTCTGATTCCGCTTCCTGTATGAGCCATCCAAGTCATCAATCTACTTCATCGTACAATTTTTGTCAGGCAATAGGCGCTGTTCAACAGCATGACGGGCATATAGTAGCAGATGTCATTGTCTTGCTGGCACTCAATAGCATCACACTTGTCCGAGCAGGTCACAACAGGTATCAATGCCTGACAAAGTGATACATCAGTAAGCTGTATACAGGTAGCTTATGATAAGTGTTGCCAAAGCGTTAGCCAGGACATGGTTGCCCATATAGGAGCATCATGCACCTCTGCAAAAGCGATCGGTACCTGTACTTGAGTCTGCTGTACTGTTCTTTCCCTAAGACTGGATACAAGAGGATGTAACACATGGAAGCTATAGCAAACAGGCAGGCAGGTACTCACCACATGCTCTGTGTTGTGTTCACTGGGCACCTTGGACACTGCTCTTGCCAGCCTGGGAACCCCAGGCATGGTGGTGGCACCCACCCCCATATCCTGCAAGGTCAATCAAGCTTGCTGAAGGCAACAGGTTTCGTGCAACTAGAGCAAGTGCAGTCCAAGACCTTGCTTGCTTGACAACCCAAATCAATGGCTGATGTGATCAAAACAACTGCAAGGTCTCAACCAGGCCATCACCCCATTCCTTGGTGACAAACCTACTGCAGAATCTGATGCATGTGCTTCAAATGAGTCAAGCAACCAGAGATGAAAGGCATGTAGCCAAGCTGAATGCCAATTCCGTGTGAAAACCTCCACGTGATCGTTGATCTGCCTGATGTGCACAGTGTGAACTGACAAACTTATTGCCTTTTCACCTCCATCTCGACTTCCATAGCCATGACCTCCATGGGTGCTGGCTGCTCTGGCCCTTCTACTTCACACGCCTCGTCACATGCTTTCACGCCAGCTTTGAAGAAGCCATCTAGTCGCCTCTGCTGGAACTTGTCGTTCTTCTCCCTCACCTGTCAGACAGCCAGGTGTTTGAAAAGACTACAGTCTCATCAACGATGCTGGGAAGACAAGCAGAGAGAGTCATCAATATAACTAGCAAGGCTTGGCTGCTGCATCGCTGAAGCTGCTGTATACTGCTGACATCTTGTTACAATGCAATGCGTCTCACACTTTGTCTGAAGTTTATGAGATCTGCTGTGCAGCAGAAATGATATGGACCTGATGCAGAAACAAAAGAAACCCAACATCTCAGGCGCCCTGCTGATACTCAACAGCCTGCCTGCATTGTGCAACACAAGTATGACTTCAGCTTGGCACAGCAGGAATGGCAGCCTGTGCATATGACATTCCAGCAGACTGTCTACCCAAGATTTTGCTCGTCTGTCTGTTCATAATCTTGAGACTGTCGTACAAGCAGCTGACCTTCTTGTGCAGCCAGTCTGGGTGCTTGACCCTGGGCACAGGGTTGGGGATCCGCTGCATGGCAGCTGGGATGGTGATGATCTTCTGAATGGCACTGCCCAAGCGCTCCTTGTAGTAGGCCCAGTCCACCAGCTCCCTCACATCTGGCGCATCCTCTGCATGCCTGCCTGCATGTACAAACAACCATTGTTTCCACAGACAATGTTTACTGGTACATACAGACAACCATTGTTTTCAGGCACAATGGCTTTCACCCTGTCAACAGCACTGTGCGGCCATCTGCAACAGTTTCAATGCAGCATGCAACAGGCTTTGACAGCTGGGGTGCGTTGTGCAGTCCATCCTTCATGCTTGAGGCAATGCAGGAGAAGGCTAGCATCTCTGCTGGTTTTGCAATAGCAGAAAGGTGGCAAGCTGATGAATTGCACTGGTCTGGTCCTCCCTTGATCACAGATACAGTCATGCATGTTGTCACAACACTGTGGCTGCCACTGTTATGGACCACCTGCAGCTGAATCAGGAAGCTCTTTGCAATCCCGAAATGCCTGTTTCAATTCAGAACGTCATCCTCACACTGGAATTCAATCTCAGAAACGTCTGGAGACAGTGAAATTTCGTTTCTACATAATGGAGATGCTTAGTTCTCAGGCGCCTCAGGCATGTGTAGTCCAGCTGGACTGAAAGCTCACCCCCTGTAATGTCCCCACACCATTTGCGCAGGTACGTCCTAGCCACCAAGGGCTCTGTGGAGAAGATGGCCACAGGAATGGCTCTATCACTGGTGGGCAGGTTGTCAGGGCGCCTGGCAATGACGTAGTTGCAGTTGAGGCCCTTGTCCTTGATGCGCTCGTCCCCTAGGAACTGTGCAAGGCGGCGGGCAGTGGTGATGGCGCAGCTCTTGCGGCCTTCGTACTCGTCCAGGGCTTTGCTCATGGTGCAGGACTCGCTGATGAAGCCAAGCAGCTCATCATGAGACAGGTCCACTCCCTGCAATCATCAGGAACATATTGCTGAATGGAGATATTTGCTGTGACATCATCAAGCAGCCATACATGGAAATGAGGCAGCTGCCTGCCAGAAGCCACGAGTTCCAAACTTTTTTCAAATGAATAGATAGGAAGATCTTAAAATTTTCTCATGTTCTGTTGTCAGTGCTTAAAAGCTTTAGGAAGACCATCTGGCATACCTGTCACATCTATTGCTTCAGATGATCTGCATACCTGAGCGATGGGCAAGCGTGAGTATGATGCACTGCACATAAAGTGAGTCATTAAAGTTTGAGTCATTGATAACAAGGATGTGAACATGCTTGCCTGAGTGTCCAGCATGTCCAGCCACCTGTTGGCCACCTCTGCCACTGCATCATAGCACTCTTCCAGGCTGTCTCCCAGCAGAAATCTCTCAAACACCTGAACATCAGGGTGATCAGACTATATGCCAACGGCATGCATGGCATCCTGCCTGGCATTCAATGCTCACACACTCTCAAGACTGCAAGTGTAGCAAGTCAAACAGCTGCTTGCCCAGGAGTCAGATGGCCGCAATGTGCAGTCTGCCCTGTCTACATACCAGTTTTGCACAAAAGGGGTGGGGTTGGGGGTTGGGCGGGGGGGCTCATTCAGGTCCTGGAAGCACAGCCTGCTTTGCCAATGGGCACACAGCTCAACTGGTTTTGCCAGTCGTGTCAAGGTACGAGTTTTGGCAACTCAGCATGTTGTGGCTGTGGAAGGTGCTCACCTCTGACTGAAAGACCTTGATGAGCTTGAGCTCCCCCCTGCGCTTCAGCTCGAAACCCTGCACAAGTGCCTGATGTCAGTATATGAAGTGACACTGGGCCGACACAGCTAAGTGGTGTGATACATGCATGAGCTCCACTGCTGCGCATGTGCTCTGTTACGTGGTCTGTCACACATGTGCTACAGCTGTAATGTACTGCCTCCTGCAAAGATCACACCACACCACACCACAGCGCCATACAGACAGTACAGGACAGTACAGTACGGTACAGTACGGTACAGTACAATGCAACACAAAGATCAACATCATAATGCAATGCAATCTGGTATAATACAATGTGGTGAGGCTACATGCTTTTGGTACCTTGAGCTCTGCAAGGGAGCCGTCAAAGTTGAAGACAGCATAGCGCTTCTTGATCAGCTTGCCTTCTTCTTTGCTGGCAGGCAGCACCATGGCCTGCACGACACAGCAGGGCATGCTGGAACTCTACAAAGAGACCAGCAGCTTGGCAGACAAATGGAAGAGCTACACTTTGATGAGCTCGTAGCATGGTCAGAATGCTTACTGATGACGGCTGTGAGCAGGGGTATAGCAAAGCTTCTAGCACAACACAGCGCAACACCATCCTTGTTGACAAAATCTCAGTGTTGTCTGAAGGGTCATGGGAATGAAGCAAGGCCTGTGGAAATGTAATCAAGCCAGTAGCTTTTTCTTGATGATGCTGAGTGGGAAGATCGACCTTGTAGGGCCCATCCACCTCAAACTCAATGCTCATCTCGTTGCTGGTCTTGTACTGGCGAGTGGCAGGGTCCACCAAGGTGGCGTACTGATCATTGGTGTTGTTCTCTGCCACCATGACGTTCAGCATCACGCAGGGGTAGGAGATCTTCAGGTCTTTGCCTTGCCTAGTCTGGAACTGCACAGCTCACAGCAAATTTGATCGTTGTCCTCCACACAATGTTTGCTTATGACCCGTCCATATGATGAATCCAGATTGAGCAGTGAAGGCATCTTTAGCAGGATTGTCGGCATGTATCTGCAACACCTTGTGTGATGCTCATTCACGACAACAGCTCTTGGTTTCATTTGGTCCTAAGCAGGCACTCTGATGACCTCAAATTAATGTGCAAGTGCAAATGTGAACCAGACAGCTGACTCCTGGCATGCATGGAAGTTCTGCATCCACAAGGAGTATAGGGGAGCCAAGCTGCAACATGTGTTGGTCTTGTTCAAGCACAAACAAGCCAAGCACCTTAAAGTTCTCCGGAAAGGAGCTGGGCAGGCAGCACCAAATGCCGTCTGTGTCCAGCTCCAGAGGCGTTCCCAGCTGCTCTACTAGTCTTGCAGCCCTCTGCAGCAGATCATCACAGCTGTTCAGACTCTACCAACAAGCTAACACATCTTTGTATCAATTAATCAAGCAATCAATCAATCAATCAATCAATCAAGCAATCAATCAAGCAAAAGTGGTGCTCTGTCAAAGCACATGGCAATCAAGCAGCGGCAAAACAGGCAAATAACAAGCCTGTCTTCACCCTGATGGGAACCCTCCAAATGATATACATGTACTGGAAGTTGGAGGAGTACTGCTGCTGCTGACCTGTATGATCTGAGCTCCAGCATAAGTGACCACACCAGCCATCTGCATGCTGTACCAGCGCGCCCCTTTGCGCATGACATAGCCGTAGAAGCTGTTCAGGATGCACTTGTGTGCCAGCTGCAGCGAGTCATACAGCACCACCATGTCTGCTGCTTGCTGCACCTGGATCATGTCACCTGACTCCTGCACCAGTCACACCAAACTTTTCATCTCCGGTTCTGCATCATGGTCTTGACAACACGCCTGTGCTGAAATCATCATGCTTGTGCTGTACTAATGTGCTGCTACCCCACAGCATGTTTGTCTGCAAATTGACCAACAAGCGTTATTTGTTGTGATCTGTCTGCACATGTGAGCTGCAGGCAGCAGGCATGCGGCTTGCCATGTCCGTGGCTGGGCTTGCTTTAAAGCTTATGTATACGATGCAGACAATCAGGCAGGATAATCTGTATAGATGCCTCTGCCAAGAAGACAACCTCAATTGTAAACACGGAAAGCAGCAAGAGAGGAGACAAGCCTGCAAGCCCTGTCTGGACACATGACTGTGGCAGAGAGAATTGATTGATTGAGCATTTGGGGTCCATCAGGCTAGAGCAGAAGGTGGTTAAGCACATGGGCACACCTTTGCCTCGTCTAGTTTGCCCTTCCACTTCTTGTTCAGGCCCTTGTACTCATAGCGCCTGTCCCGGAAGGCTCGTACAGTGCCCACATAGAAGTCGTTCTCCCTCATGCAGACGCTTGCCTGCCGAACCTCACAGGTTGGCTTGTCCAGCACCCTTTTGTACACCTACACAAAGGGCGCACATGCCCAACAATGAGAAAAAGCAGAGTAACAATAAGAAGTATAATACTACTACCAATAATTGTGCATGCAGGAAGTCTGACGGCTGCAAGCTGTTGCTTTGTTGGCTGCATGCATGGGGAACAGCTGGTTGGGTCAGTGGGTTTGTGAAGCACGGATGGCGGGACATGCCAAGCCTGTTACCATGACTCTCTGGATGCTAGCAGCAGCAGCAGCAGCAGCAGCAGCAGCAAGTGTACCTTCTGTGAGTATTTCTTGAGCCTGTCCTTGAGTATCTTGCTGCGGTCGTCATAGCTGAGGTCCTGGTAGAACCTGAGGCAGCAGTGAACTCACCGTAGGGCGGAACATGCATTACTGTCACGATATCAATTGTTGTGAGAGCATGTGCATCACAGCATGTGCCAAAGCCTGCACCACACGTATGCTTTGTGGCAAGAGCTGACCGGACATGTAGAGTGATACTGATGGAGCAAAGGCAACAGTGCAAAAGGTGGCTTGTGGCTCTGCAGTGCTGCTGTACTGCTGCAGTCAGCTCTTTTGTGGATGCTGATAGTCACCTGATGCCAAGCAATCGATCGAACCCGTAGGACAGAAAGGTATCACAAGCAATCTTCGCTGCTATTCTGTGCTATGCATGGCCAACACAGGCCATAAAGGAGGGCTGTAACAGAGGGCAAATACGGTTTAAACAGATGCGCAGGGCTAGCCAGAGAGATCTGAGCGCAATCAAGGGCTACAAACTTGAGTAAAACATGACTGTAGTAAAACAAGACGAAAGTGAGGGTAAAATGGATGAAAGTGAGAGTAAGTAGATGAGAATGACGGTAAAATAAGATGAAAACGGGGGCTAGCCAGACCACAAGGCAAGGCAGCTGACCTGACAGGGCCACCAGCAACAGCTGGGGGGAAGCTTTCACTGGCCAGCTGGGCCTTGATGCTGTTGTACTCAGCACTGGTGGCGCTGTAGTGCTCCCCTCGCCACACCCACTCCATGCTGCGCAGGCAGGTCTTGCCTGGCTTGTTGAAGTCGCACGCTGCACACTGCTCATCAGTCACCACAGCGGATGGCTGCAACCTACACAGACAGAACAATGTTTGTCTGGCAAGCCTGATGTACCAAAGAAAAGGAAAAGACAAGTTTACGCTCTTGAGCAAACATAAAAGGAGCCTCCTAAGGCCGCAGCCTGGAGCAGATGTGCTGAGGATTTAGTTTATCATTGCTGCTGTCAGGTGGGTCTTCATCACTTTCACAGTTGTACATGCACCAAAGTTGCCAATTACTCATTGCATCCTGCAGCATCATGTTGCAGCGATGCACACTGGCTCTACGCAAACTTGGGTGGAAGACAATCACCTGTTTGTGAGGATGATGTTGGGATACATAGCTGCCACATCCAGATGGTATATCAGGGGGCACTCTTCTCTGTTGGGCACATCCCTGAGAGACTCTAGCTGGACCTTGATCTCATCCCGCACTTCTTCATAGTTGGCCACATCCTCAAGTGATGCCTTGCACTCCACTGTGATAGCATACTGCAGATCGCTGTCCAGCTTGTCTATCAGTGCCTGCAGCAACACGCATTGTGAGGGTCAATCTGTGGGCAACTTTGACTTATGCAGTGTCAAGTCTTGCTTGCTGGCAGTCAATGCATGATGTCTCACACACATTGTCCAGTCATATGTTGGACAGCTTGTACACAGAGCTTTTGCTGATGAACCTCAATCACATGTGACTCTGCTGTAAGCCTCATCTGCTGTGACAGTCATCAATCGTGTAATATTGCCACTACTTGCAGCTTGTGGATTTGCCATCACCCTCTAGCACACACTGTTGTGCGCTATTGCTGATGGTTAACAGACAAATGCATGGCTTGTACGCGACTGGTGTGACTGCAGCCCACCTGGTAAGCTTCAGGCTTGCACTTGAAGCGCATAGGCAGGTCGGACCGAAAGACACCAGACTCTAGGGCTTCCACCTTGCCGCCAATGTAGGTCTCAGACTCCAGCAGGTGCCCCTTGTACATGGTCTCGGTCTGTGCTGTGTGCTTGTTGGGGCACACAATGTTGGCCTGTGCAGGACATCAACAAGGTGGCTTTCACTGCAGGATGATCAACTGCAGGCATGCCAATGAGAGGATTGGACTCCAGATGTATATTATATATACATATATATATATAAGTATACATATGGAAGTCCCTGACTTGCTTAAAGATGTAATGTTCAACACAATTCCTGATTCCACACTTGGAGGCTACACACAATTATAGCTGTACAGTGACTTGCTTTGTGCAATTAGGCATGCATACAGCTATGACAGTTGCACAGCAGTTGTTTTTGAGTGGTGCTCAGTACATACCTCATAGGCCTGCACCATCAACAGCACCTCACACAGCGTCCCAGAGCCCTTCCTGAGAACCTCATCAGGGGGCATGGGAATGATGGTGCTAAGGGAGAAAATGAAGGGGTGTATGTAGGTCATGTACAGGTAATAGGTAGCCACTGCATCTGAGACTGAATACGAAGCCATCTTGTGAGGCTGCTCAGCAGCAAACCTGATCATGTCCTCTGGGTGCACCTCAACTGGGTCATATCCAAGCTTGGCCTTTGTGACCGCCTGCAAGGGCAAGAGCAGGTCCATCCATACATTCTATCATTAAACAGATGTCATTGCCTAGATCAGATACATGCAATCCTGAGTGGCTCTCTGCATTTGCCAAATATGCATTCAGCTGAGTACACAATATGTGCTGTGTATTTGATGGGTCTGTGAGTCACGTGCCAGATGGTACAATCACTTTGTACAGGTAACAGCATGACAGATGCATGCTCAGGGAAGTGACGCTGGTATGTCACAGCTGCCAGTACAAAGCTCAAGCCTTGATGGTGCTTGCAACACCTTTCGGCTGGTTAGGTTTGTCCACACTCAGCAGCATTGCATGCATTAACGCAGGCAGCACTGGCAGGGCTCTTCACGTGAGCAAGGCAGCAGCAGCCGCTTGATGCAAAGTCAGAGTCTGACCTTCAGGCCTCTGCTTCCTTGGGGGAGGTAGGAGTCACGGTTCACCCAGTGCATGCAGTCCATATGCACAGCAAATCTGCAGCAGTCAGCAGGTCAGAGACTCTCCTGTATCCTGATGCAGCTATGCCTGCTGTTGAAGTCCTTGCTGACAAATTGCTTGACATCACAACATTGTGTGCATGCACTCTGTGAGTGAGGGCCCCAGGCAGCATTCTGTTTTGCTGATGCAGAGCCCACTAGGACCTAGCATTGCAGAACAGCTTCAGTCAGATGAGCAGAGCCACAAGTGCTCTGGCAACGTATCAGCGGCAAGTTGTGGGCTGCACACTGTGACAAACTGTGTGCATAACACACAAGGCGCATCACGCAGCAGCATGAGGGTGTAAAATGATGTCACTGTGGGGTGCATATGCACAGCTAGACTGGGAGTTGCCTCCCCGTTCATGATCAATGCATAGTGTGCTCACCTGCTGAGGCATTGGTTGTCCTTGGTCATGACAAATCCCACCTCCTGCTTCATGTCCATGCCATTCTTGCTGGCACGTGTCTCAATGAAGGGCCAGTCAAAGAAGTCACCATTGTAGGTTACATACACACCTGGCTTCACCTGCAACAGGTAGACGGAGATTGCTTGTGTCTGATAATGTGCTTATCACACGGACAATCAGTCCGCTGACATGTCCCTGATGTGACTCTGTGTGCCTGAGTGGCTTTCTTCAAGGAATGGTTTGCCATGCCAGACACACGTCAAGGTGAGCCTCACTTCCTGTCTTAGCTATAAGCTTGGTGACAACCCATGGCAGTTGAGAGGTGAACATGACAGCAATATTGGTGCAAATGCCTGCAATGTTGCTGTGGTAGAAGGGTGTTAAGTTTAACAAGGCCTGTGCAGACAGAGTTGCGTCCAGCACGGCCTTCAATGGCAGACAGGGCAGAAAACCAACCTCACGCATGTGCTCAAACCACCTCTTGAGCAGCGCAGCCTCATTTGGCTCATTCCACACAATGAAAGGCCCTGTGCACCAATATTGTCACACACTTTGTGCAGTGTCATGAAGCTAGTATCAAAGATTACACAATATATCTACATGAGCTGTGCATGCCCAATTGCATCCCATGCAGACTTGCAACAGACGCTACGTAAAAAAGTGGCAAGGCAATTGGCACATAGAGGATGACATAATGTTGATGGCAAAGCAGGATGAGCTAGCAGGAAGGATGTGACCACAGACTGGAGATAACACAGGGCAGTTTATGCTGACCAGAGTGTTAGGCACCTTCAAATTCTGGCTTTGGTGTGTACTCAAAATCATTGATGTCTTCAGACACAACCTCCCTGTTCACTATCAGGTAGCCCTGCCTGTCCACCATGTAGGAAATCATGAAGACCTGCAAGCAGGACATGCATTTCAGCTTATGCTGCCTTATGCAGCATAGGCGGCATACGGCCTACACACCAGATAAAGGTCCAGTTTGTTGCAGTCTGCATTGCAATCTGTGAGCACCACGCTTCAGCGCTAATAACTTACTGATACTATGTTTGATAGAAGTGCAGCATGGTTGACAGTTTGTTGCAAGTCACAAGCGGCCTGAGAAAGATAGCATGACATCAGATTTCACCTGATCGTACTCTGCATTGGGGAACTGCAAAGGCAGCTTGGTGGTCTCTATGTCAAAGGCGCAGATACGGGGCTCAGCCCTCTGCAACAGATCTGGCCTGTGCTCCAGGCTCACACTTCCACTCTGACAGCAGAGAATATGTCGTTATTGGCTGGGTGAGGACTCAGTGCAGTTATCAAGCAGTGTGTTTATGATCAGGCCCACAATGTTTTGCATTGTCGGTGCCAGGTGTCCTTGCACACAACTGGGAAAACGCAAGGTGTGCGTGTGAGTGGTCTTTGTGCGGCCAAAAGCTGAGCATGTGATCCATTCAGAAGTGAGCCACAATAGAGCAGAGGGCTTACCTTGGCAGAAACATTGAACCAATGGCCACAGCGCACTCCCTCATCAATGCAGAAACGGATGTGGTAGGGCACGTCATGCTCCTTCATTTCCACAACGGCATCAAGAGAATCCTGCATCAGGTCGATACAACAGGCTGACACTGCATTCAGTAACAGCAAGCAGCTGTGATGAGTGCAGCAATGCAATACAGCAGCAGAGTGGATCAGAGGTGGTGCATGGAGTAGTGATGCAGCCAAGCAGCCTGCATTGACTGCCTGATGGTCTGTGCGCTGCAGCAAAGCAGCAAAAGGGCCTGCTGACTGATGTCAAGAATGCAGCAGAAGCACCCTTGCCTGCAGCTTGACGGCATTGTTGCTGCGCTGAGGCCCAAAAGCCTTGTAGGCATCAGTCAAGTTGGCCTTGTTCTTGTTGCGACGTATGATGGGCTGCATCTCGCGTTTCACCTCTGTCAGCTGCTGAGAGTTCCAGAAGATGACCTTGAGGAGCTGTTGTTGCAGCCCAGAGAGGTGATTCTTCTGCAGAACGACACAGTTATGGTCTTCACATGCCAAACAGCATCAGGTGCCCTCATCTCAAGCGGCATTAATGAATGTAATGCAATACAGCGATGCGAGGCATCTGTCACATAGGCTCGCACAGCAACAAAACATTGCACGTCCACAGGTATGAAGGAGATACTTGGTGTGCAAACGTGCCATGGGCAACTCCCAGATCAAGTCAACAAGGCAGCAACACAGCATTGACTGCTTTATTGCTGAGGTAACAGGAATATTCTGCAGGCACTGCTTCAATTTTGTGTAAACAGCCTACCAGGTCCAGATCCTCTTTGTGAACCACCTCAATGTCTCTGATGCTTGACTCATACTTACGCCTCAAGTACGAGTCCACCTCACGATCCATGTTATCCTGTGAAGGGCATGCTTGTCTCTAAAGGGCATGCTTGTCTCTAAAGGGACTTGTAAAGGCATGGTGCAGCAAATTGCACTTGCACATGTTCACTGCTTCAGTGTGCTGTATATCTGAATCAAGTCAGCTTCTGTCCTTCTGCAACATAGTGGTTTGAAAGCAAGCTGTAGTCAGGGTGCAGATGCTTGCGTGGTGCCTTCAAGTGCTCACCTTGACATGAAGGTAAAGATAAGGGCTGAACTGTGACTGGCTTTTGAACATAGACCCATCCTGTAACAGGCAACCATGCTTAGATGAATTGACTCAGGGCAGTGACAGACTGCTCAAAAGTTTGTACAACAAACATATGCAATGAGGCTGAACATCTATGCTTTGTATGCTTCTGATTCAGATGGATCTCACATAAATCCACTCCGTGTTGCACAGAGTGCTCACAGATATGAATGCAGGACCACGCTGCTGCTGTCACAGCACAAGCATATACAGCTGCAACATGAAAATGTGTAACATTACAGGATGCTGCTCCATTGCAGAACCCCACCTGACACATGAAGTAGCAGTTGACTGCACTGACCACTTGTCCAGAGTCCTTGTCATCCATGGTGGTCTGCAAGGGCAAACGCAACAGGTCATGGGACTGTGTGACACATACAATGTCTGCAGCAGGGATCATGAATTCTGATGTGCTGGTTGCGACAGCTCTCAGCGCAAGTCGAGAGGGCTGGAATGAAAATGGACTCATGCAGTGCAAACCTCACTGCAAATTGCACACCTCATTTAGGTTTATCAGCCATCCCAGCTTACTTTGGCCCTGGGTGAACGTGGCAAACCCAAGTGCTTCCTCCAAGACAGGGTCATCATCTTGCCCAGCCTGGAAATGCAACCCATAATCAGCATCAATGCAGAGTCACAGGACACAGGGGCTCAGCCTGTAGCAGAAAAGCTGTACAAATCAGGTGCCTGATAAGATGATATACATATGCTTGCAGAGTTTTTTACCTTGATTTTGGACGCTGCAGCACCATCGCTTTGGTCCTTGCCTATCTCCTGACCTTTGGCTCCAAAGTAGTTGCCATTGTTCAAAGGCTTTCTGCCACGCCCTCGGCCTGACCAGCCACCTCCTCTGCACATTAAGTAAGCATCAAGCAGGTGCACAGACATTCTGATTTGCTACGGCGTTTGCAAGCCTGTCTGGCAGGGCTCTGGGCCAAGCTGCAGGCTGCAGTGCTAGCTGTGATCAGTGATCAAGCTCACCTAGCCTCCCGACCGGCACCACCGCCGCGACCTCCTCCACGGACGGACATGCGATATTAAGACGTGCTGTGGCGTTTGCTTGTCTCGACTAGTTCGGCTTTTCGCAACAGGTCACGGCAGCGAGTTCAGCATGCACAGCAGGTAGACGCAGCAGTTTCTGAGCTGAGCAGAATCGGCCAGTTGGCAGTGGCTGCACTTCCGGCTGTCCGTTTACTTGTGTCATGTCGTGAAATGCAAAGTTCTCTTCGTCATCCCGCTATGCTGGTCGTGACGCTCGAGTCCAAAGGGCTCCTGCCGTAACCAGCTTAGAGCAACGTCTTCTTCCTTCGTGGGTGAGTTTATAATTTTGCAGGTGCTCACTTGGTTTGACCGTATTGTACAATACATCCAGCCGTCGAGAGCAGTCATACCACCTGCAATTTGCTATGAGACTCCTGTTGCTCTTTCACGTCGTGTATCTGAACCTACTGTAACTACAGATCCCTTTTGATCACTGGACATGCATCTTATATTGCTGCGCTGTTCTCCGTAAAATAAATCAAGCTTGAAAACCATGAAACGAGCATACAAGCTCCAAGAGTTTGTAGCACACACGTCCAACGTCAATTGCTTGAAGGTCGGCAGAAAGTCTGCTGGAGTGCTAGTGACTGGAGGTGAAGATGGCTTACAGTCTCAAGGCACAAAAGTAACTGTTCAATGGCAACACAAACTCACAGTCATGTTCTTTGTGACTACAGGTGAAGACAAGAAGGTCAATGTGTGGGCCATTGGGAAGCCAACAGCTGTTCTGGTGGGGTTTGCTCTTACCACAGACTACCACTTCAGAGCTACAAGGACATGAGATTGACCGGCTACAATATGTTGCAGAGCTTGTCTGGACACCAGAGCCCAGTGGAGTGCGTCTCTTTTGATATTGCAGAGGAACTTGTTGTAGCTGGTGCCCAGGGTGGCACTGTCAAGCTGTGGGACTTGGAGCAAGCCAAAGGTCCTTGCCTGTCTGTGACACACAGCTTTTGCATCATTGCCTTGGCAAAAATGCAACCTTGGGGCTGGCGCTGTGACATCAAGCCATGCAGCATGGTGTCACAGCGTTGCCTGAGGTCCTGTGTACAGCATGTAGCAAGCTGACTAGCGTATAGCCTGTTGTCTATAACAAGTATCACAGCAAGGCCTGTCAAGATTCACAAGCAACACATTGCTCTCTGTGCAGTGATCAGAACATTGACAGGGCATCGGTCAAGCTGTCTGAGTGTGGACTTCCATCCTGTTGGCAACTTCTTTGCATCAGGATCGCTGGATACAAGCCTCAAGGTCTGGGATGTCAGAAGGAAGGCCTGCATTAACACCTACAAGGGACACAGCCGTGGAGTGACCAATGTCCAGTTCAGCCCTGATGGCAGACTGGTTGCCTCCGGTGGTCAAGATGGTGACTTGAAGGTATGTTCATGAAGCTGCTCTGCTAGCAACACGACCAGCAAGCTCTCAGCTTGTGACCACAACTCA
>JAABUK010008184.1_pt1 | contig 14764 bp, 16 predicted proteins | sample 5559141 | NCBI WGS metagenome assembly JAABUK01 (sample SAMN10711869, study PRJNA513367) | rock metagenome | isolation source: Antarctica rocks | place: Antarctica: Victoria Land, Pudding Butte nord | collected 2016-01-03
ATGCTTGTCTCACTGCAATAACACCTATGGAGACTTGCTCTTCATACAGGTGTGCAGTGATGCAACAGCAGTGCACTGCAGCACTGGTCAGGGCAAAATAGCTTCCCTGCTGTTCACTGCTGCTCTGCAAAACATGCTCACAGCAGCCCTGTGCCACTGCAATTACAACTATGGAGACCTGCCCTTCATACAGGTGTGGATTGATGCAACAGCAATGCACAGCAGCACTGGTCAGGGCAAAATAGCTTCCCTGCTTTTCAGTGCTGCTCTGCAAACTAGCCTCACAGCATGCTTGTCTCACTGCAATAACACCTATGGAGACTTGCTCTTCATACAGGTGTGCAGTGATGCAACAGCAGTGCACTGCAGCACTGGTCAGGGCAAAATAGCTTCCCTGCTGTTCACTGCTGCTCTGCAAAACATGCTCACAGCAGCCCTGTGCCACTGCAATAACACCTATGGAGATTTGCTCTTCATACAGGTGTGTTGCACCGCATTTGAGCTGCCTCCCTGCATACCTGTATGAAGAGCAAACCTCCATAGGTGCTATTGCAGTGACACAAGCCTGCTGTGAGCCTGTTTTGCAGAGCAGCACTGCACAAGTGAGGAATGCATTTTGCCCAGACCTGTGCTACATTGCATTTGAGCTGGCTCCCTGCACACCTGCATGAACAGCAAACCTCCATAGGTGCGATTGCAGTGAAACAAGCCTGCTGTGAGCCTGTTTTGCAGAGCAGCACTGCACAAGTGGGCTTCAGCTTGGTTTGCAGACCAGCACAAGAGCAGAGGGCATGCAGAGGGCCCTAGGCATTGATGCCTTGCACCAGAGTTGGGTAACAACAGGGCTGTATGGGGTGCAAAACCTCATAGGTGTAACAGCAAAAATAGAAAAGGCTGTCTTCAGCTTGGTTGCAAAACAGTACTAGAGCAGAGGGACTTAGAGGGCCTGAGGCAATGATGCCTTATATCAGAGTTGGGTTACAACAGAGTTGTATGGGCTGCAAAACCTCAAAGGTGTAACTGCAAGACAGAAAGGCTGTCTTTAGCTTGGGTTGCAGGCCAGCACTAGAGCAGAGGGCATGCACAAGAGACTAAGCAGTGTTGCTTTGCACCAGTGTTAAGATCACAACAGGGCTGTATGGGGTGCAAAACCTCACAGGTGTAACAGCGAGGACAGAAAAGGGTGTCTTCAGCTTGGTTGCAGACCAGCACTAGAGCAGAGGGCATGCACAAGAGACTAAGCAGTGTTGCCTTGCACCAGTTTTGAGTCACAGCACAGTTGTATGGGGTGCAAAACCTCACAGGTGTGACAGCAAGGACAGAAAAGGCTGTCTTCAGCTTGGCTGCAGACCAGCACTAGAGCAGAGGGACTTAGAGGGCCTTAGGCAATGATGCCTTGCGTCATTAGGTACATCTGCTTGTTTTCCTGCTCAGGTGAGCTCAGGCGATGCAGACCTTGTTTACAAGCCTAGTGGGCAAGGTGTGTGATCTTTTTAACAGGCCTACACAGATGATGGTAATCACAAGCAGCAGCCAATCATGATTCATCCTGCCATCTTTGGCTCAATAGAGCGCTTCTTTGGCATTCTCATAGAAAACTGTGCTGGAGCGTTTCCACTGTGGCTAGCCCCTGTGCAGTGCCGCATCATGCCAGTCACAGATGCTGGTCTGGACTATGCACAAGAAGTGGTCGCTCAGATGCGGGAAGTTGGCATCAAAGTGCAGCTTGATTCTGGTAAGGCAACTGAATTATTTGTGCCACACTGTAGTTGCAACAGGCTGCAGTCAATACTCACTTTGCTTGCTCATGCAGAAGTTGCTTTGTGGAGATGCCCAAGCACAGCACGACAACACGTACATGATGTGCTGGTTTGACTCTTCTTGTATGCTGATGGTCGTGTCAGAGGACTCAAGCACAGCACGACATCATGCACACAATATGCTGGCCTGAGTTTTCTTGTATGCTGACTGTCATTTCAGAGGGACCTTAATATTGTATTTGTTCATGCTGCTGGTCAACATTAGCTGATGCTCCTCAAGGCTGTGATGCATGCTACTGACTGTGCCTTCTGCTGATCAAGATTGCCGTACAAGGTGCAGGTTTGATGAACATTAATGACCTTGCTCATAGGTGAGAGGATAGGCAAGGTGATCAGGAATGCAGAGAAGGCAAAGACGCCAGTCATGTGTGTGGTCAGCTGTCTGTGAGGACATATGGTGAAGATGGCGACAGGGGCGTCATGGCCATGGCAGAAGACATCACACGCATTCAGGATGCCAGCAAAACTCGAATGCCATTCTGACTCAAATTGTCAGGCATCATTTTGTTCAGCATTATGCCTTCAGCTTGTGCGCACATTGCTGCTGTACAAAGACATGATGCAGCGCAGCATCTGCACTGCGTTCATGCACTCATAACAATATGGTACTTAGCTAACTATAGTGCTTTGCTGTTTAGCCTTAAGTCACAGCAACCTATTGGCAATACATGGGGCAGCAGTAGATAATGTGGTCCTTCACCACATCAGCAGCCTTAAATAAGCTGAGGGGCTCATACGCACCTGTAAGATGTATTATCGTGTGAATGCAACCAGGCATGCTTTTCATTGACGCAATAACATGCAGCTTCACTGCAGCTTGAATGCACGCTATTCGGGCGAAAACTTCAAGCTGTCATTGCACATGTAGCGTTGGGGTGTGGTGTATGTTAGCTAGCTATAGAGCCTGGAGTACAACAGATGCCTCTGTCACTTGTTCAGACTGTTCACAAAAATGCTACTAGGTCTACATGGATCCTCTTCTCCGTTTTGCTCGAGCTCTACAGCGCTTATATGTGTGCAAGACCGATGCAAGCGCAAGTGAGTTTGCTCGTCATACATCATAATCTGATGGTGAAATGTGATGCAGATTCCAGTTCATCAAGCATTGCATCACTTGACTCGACACCCAAGGCTTGTGACTGATGTGGACTGGAGCAAACAGATGAAACAGACATCAGTGCAAGCACAACTGGGTGACACTTGCTGCGCATGGTGGTTGTTGACTAAGACAGATGTTCATAAACGGCCATCAGTTGATGAGTAGTATGCTGCGCATCCCAGCTCGGTGTCGTTCTGATTTGGAGGGTGGGCTGAAGCACAATTTTTTCAGAAACAAAATCGATTCAACTTCTCAAATCGATTTTGGTCAACGCAAACGGGATTTTGTGGTCAACGCTCAAATCGATGTCGGGAGCAGATTTGGTCTTGACGATTTGCGATAGTCTCTTTGCGATCATTGAGATGCACGGCGAGACTGATTTGGACGGTGAGCACGATTTCTTCAGGAAAACATGGAATCAACTTCTCAAATCGCCTTTACGCTCAAATCGATGTCGATGTCGATGTCGATGTCGATGTCAGATAAAACGATTGGTCTCTTGAGATGCACGGCAAGACTATCGCAAATCAGATGCCAAAGGGTAACTGTCGAATCGTCAAACCGATAGTTTCAAAGCAGTTACGCATGGCTTAGCACTTGTTTAGCCAATCTGTGCGTACGGCTCATTGCACCATGCAACCATTTTTGTCATGCAAAGCTTGCTAGTGGTGCTAGAAGATACCAAAATATGGCTGTGTAACCTACACAGCTCCCTAGTAGCATTGTTGCAAAACATTGATATACACAATTTAAGTGGGTCATGCAAAGCATACTTATGGGGCATCGAGGTGATGTACACCCACTCAACCGCTCTGTCAAAGTGCATTTGCTTAAGAATGTGCTTGGCAAGCTGAATGCCATGCTATCAATCCTATAGCTAGTCTTGCCTTACGTAGCTTGCGAGCTAGCAAGATACTTGTGCATGAAATGAATGCAAAGAAAAATACCACGATTGGTTGCGAGCGCGCTTGAGGGGTTGGCCATGCCTATCACTGCCTTGTGCTTGCCGGAGCCTGTTTGCAAGCTCAGCTGCAATTTGTCAGCTCAGCTGCCACTTGTCAAAGCAGCTGTCAGCTCAGTTGCAAGTTGTTAGCTGAGCTGTGATCCTGTCTCCTCGTTTGTACCCTGTATGCAGTCTGTCAGCTCAACTGTCTTTTGTCAGCTTGGCTATAGCGCCTGCACGGCGCCAAGTCACAGCTGAACAGTCAGCTGGTGACTGCAGCTGAACAGCATAAAAGTCTGCAGGCTGAGCTTGAAGCAGCAGCCAAGGTCGCTATTGGTCAAGAACAAGCTGCAACAGCCAAGCTGCACGCTGAGCTACGCACGATACGTTCAAAACTCAGCGCAGCACAGCAGGCTGCTGCAGGTTCGAAAGAAGAAGCAGAACAGCAGCAGCAGAGTTGCAGTCACAGCTGGACACTGCACAGCAGCAAGCGGCAGCTCAGAGGGAGAAGTTGGACTGAGCCCAGACGGCATGCCAAAAGCTGCAGACTCAGCTGCAGGAGACTCAGAGCAAGGCTGAGAACACTCAGCAGCAGCTCACTGATGCAGAAGCAGTCGACACAGACCAAAGCAAAGCTCTTACTGATGCTGAAATGGTGTCTCTCTGCAGGCAGCTAAGCAGGCAGCTGAGGCAGCCACTGCAGCAGCTGATGAGTCAGGCCAAGACCCTGCAGCAGGAGCTTGATAGCACATCCACTCCTGCAGCCAATCACAAAGCAGCAGCCGACACAGCACAAAAGCAAGTGCGAGGCCTGCAGAGCCAAGTGGGCACTTTGCAGAAGCAAGTGGGCGGTTTGGAGGCTGAACTTGCAGAGCTGCAGGACCAGGTCATGCAGTCTTAACCCATGCAAGAAGAGCTCAACACCTAGCCCTGAGCTTGCTGCATTACGCAAACAGCTGCAGCTGAGCAAAGCAGCAGCACAAGAGGCCCAGCAGGTGTCGAGCACACTGCAGAGTGAGCTGAAGTCTGCACAGGAGCTGCATTGTTTTTTTTTTGGGTCCCTCCACACCTGAATGAACAGCAAATATCCACAGATGTACCTGCAGTGACACAAGCCTGCTGTGGGCTTTTTTTTGCAGAGCAACACTAAACAGTGTTGACTGCATTATGCCCTGAACAGTGCTGCATTGCATTTCTTGTGGGTCACTGCACACCTGAATGAACAGCTGTTGTCCATAGGTGTATCTGCAGTGACACAAGCCTGCTGTGTCCTGTTTTGCAGAGCACCACTGAACAGTGTTGACTGCATTCTGCTCTGAACAGTGCTGCAGTGCATTTCTTGTGGGTCACTAGGTGTATCTGCAGTGACACAAGCCTGCTGTGTCCTGTTTTGCAGAGCACCACTGAAGAGTGGTGACTGCATCCTGCCCTGAACAGTGCTGCATTTCTTTTTGTGGGGTCACTCCACACCTGAATAAACAGCAAATATCCACAGGTGTATCTGCAGTGGCACAAGCCTGCTGTGGGCTTTTTTTGCAGAGCAGCACTGAACAGTGTTGACTGCATTCTGCTCTGACAAGTGCTGCAGTGCATTTCTTGTGGATCACTTCACACCAAAGCAGCTCTGAACAGTGGGGACTGCTTTTTGCCCTGAACAGAGCTGCAGTGCGTTGGTGCTGGGTCACTGTACCAATGTACAAACATCAGATCTCCATAGCTGTAGTTGCATTGACACAAGCCTGCTGTGAGCTTTCTTTGCAGAGCACCACTGAAGAGCGGTGACTGCATTCTGCCCTGAACAGTGCTGCATTGCTTTTTTTTTGGGGTCCCTCCAAACCTGAATGAACAGCAAATATCCACAGGTGTATTTGCAGTGACACAAGCCTGCTGTGGGCTTTTTCTGCAGAGCAACACTGAACAGCGTTGACTGCATTCTGCCCTGAACAGTGCTGCATTGCATTTCTTGTGGGTCACTCCACACCAAAGCAGGTCTGAACAGTGTTGACTGCATTCTGCTCTGAACAGAGCTGCAGTGCGTTGGTGCTGGGTCACTGTACCAATGTACAAACATCAGATCTCCATAGCTGTAGTTGCATTGACACAAGCCTGCTGTAACCTTTCTTTGCAGAGCACCACTGCAGAGTGGTGACTGCATTCTGCCCTGAACAGTGCTGCATTGTTTTTGTTTTGGGTCCCTCCACACCTGAATGAACAGCAAATATCCACAGGTGTACCTGCAGTGACACAAGCCTGCTGTGTCCTGTTTTGCAGAGCAGCACTGAACAGTGTTGACTGCATTCTGCTCTGAACAGTGCTGCAGTAAATTTCTTGTGGGTCACTCCACACCAAAGCAGCTCTGAACAGTGTTGACTGCATTCTGCTCTGAACAGTGCTGCAGTGCACTTCTTGTGGGTCACTCCACACCAAAGCAGCACTGAACAGCACAATAAACTGCAGCACTGGTCAGGGCAAAATAGCTTCCCTGCTGTTCAGTGTTGCTCTGCAAGCCAGGCTGACAGTTACGCACTGTTAATTTGAGTTGAACAGTCAGCACCTTTGACGTTCAAGGATACTTGGACAGCATGAGACAGTGTAGAACACGTTGTTTACAATTTAGTCTAGTTTACAGCTTTTATGAACTACGAGCGCGCGTGGGAGTTTTGAGTTATGCAGTGGCACTAGGACATTTTCGGTCAAGCCGTTCGTGAACATCCTAGAAACACTTAGTCAGCTTCTGTGATAGCTGCACTTACTGACCTGCGTCCTAGCGGCCTGTTGAGTACTGTATAAGCTTCAAACTTTGGTTCACCAAACACACAATTAGGGATCAAGTCAAGCTTGCAAGTCTGCACAGCCTATTCACGTTCACCAGCTCAGCTGCGATGTGAAAACTCAATTGCTACTTCTCAACTCAGTTTGTCGGCTCAGCTGCACCCGGTGGGCTGAGCTGTGGTCTGTTTGCTCAATTGGTATAAAGAAGACAAACCTGACATACCCGAGCTTCAGCATAAATGCAACAACGTTGTTGCAACCCTATATGCACGAACTTTCACTAGTCCGTTTATGACTGACCTTGGCAATCCATAGATCTAGTCTTCCCACGTTCCATCCGTCAAAATTGCTGGCACACATTGTGAGCCCAGAGCAGACGCACCAGCCTTTACAATGATCGTATGGAAGCGCCACTATGCTTCTGAATTTCGAGTATGGCTGCTGCAGACCATGGCTTGTCACTTGCATTTGAGTTGGTGCTTGTGCAATAAGCCAAATGTGCTGATGAACATGCAGTGCTACAACAGTCATCAAAAGGGGTTCTATATCGGCCTGAAATCTAGTATGATGCTTTATCAACGTCTAGCAAGACACCTTGCATTTAGGTCCACCGAAGACAGGCTGCATGTATGCCTCATCAACATTCGCCCACCACTGCTGCATGCGCATGTGCATGGCTGTGTCTGCAATGTCAGGCTCTTCTTCTGTTGCTCTGCTCTCCCTAGGGGTGCTCTCCTCTGCCAACACTGGTCCAAGGCTGCGGTGTTTAAGGTATCGCACTTCAGAGATGTCTCCAAGTCGTGGGCCCCTGATTTCGCTTGATGATCCCTCCTCGCCATCAGTGGAGGTAAGGGGAAGCTTGCTGAATGAGATACCCACCAATCGAGAGAAAGCACGGCTGGCCCAACTAAAGCTCTTGTTGGACAGCAGTCCCCTCTGCTCGCTGTCGTCATCAGCGACTTCCTCGTTTGCAAAAATGATGGTCTCGTTGTCGTCAGCAATCTCAGGCGCATACTCTGAGATGGGTAGGTCAGAGAACTTGGCGGGAATGCAAAGGCTGATCAAAGCCGCTTCTTGGCCAAATCGTGAGGGCTGGTAGGGCTTCATCTCAAGCTCAGCCTGAGGTTGAGTAGGCTTCTGAGCCTTATGTCTGAGCACATGGTTCTGAGCATCTGGAAGCTCTGCATGCTAGCAATAGTGAGCCTTTCTATGCATGCTTTCGTTGCAACAGCAGACACATCTTGGCAAAGCAGAAGTAGAAACGCTAGCTTGTCAAGGTGCCTGCTTGCAGTGGCTGTTGCTGCTCACCGCGAACTGTGTGTCCCCTTGTCCAGGCTTACATTCATGAGAGCTGCTGGTTATGAGCACGTAAGTAGCCATGATGCAGCACCAATTGAGCACAGTCATTTGAGCCTGAACACAGGTCAACCAAAAAAAGCCATACGTGCAAGATCTCAGAGCTGACAAAGCAAACACTTTTGGCAAAGATGTCCTCTCACCTTTCCCAAGCATGATGTCTAGGAGAAGCTTAGTGAAAGCTCCAAAGACCATGGTAGCAAAGATCACGACAATTATGGTCATGCCAATGATGCTGGCCACATGCTCACTCTCATCTGAGAAGTCAAAGAAATGGTACACCAAAGCCACTGACACTGCTCCTCGCATTGACCCTGACCACCTTCAAATAAAGATGCTCATTCCATTGTACGAGATCTGGTGACAGAGGAGTCTGTCACATGCAATAATGGATGAACTGTGGGATCACTATGGCAAGCAAGTGCTCATGAGAACGCCTGCATGCCACCATCAGCACAAAGCAAAGAGTGCAGCTGAGGAACGTAGAGTTGCTGCAAGTGCATGCAAAAGACTTGATCCTTTTGTAAGACCATATATGTGTTTGTAAGGATGATCTGACAAGTGCACAGGACAGCATGTAGCAGGTGCAGTATGGCAGATTGTCCAATGAAAGGTGATCCGACAATGTGGGGCGCAAGCAATATACCAGATGACCACCATCTCTCTGACTGTGACGTTCTCTGGTCGCCACTTGTTGTGTAAGTGAATGAGGGGGAACACAAAGCAAGCCCGACCAAGCATGCACACAAAGATGACCAGAGCCGCCAGCCTCACTGCCTCACCAAAGTTGCTGTTCTGCGAGCAGCTACAGAATGTTGGCCAACGCATATACAGCACAGCATCACACCATATGTGGCGAACAAAGCGATGCAGATGTCCAATCAGTGTCACTAGAATCTGAAGGATCCCACAAGCGGGTAAAGGCAATGATGCTGGTCGGTCATACTGTGCTCAAAAGGACAATTTGCAAGAGAGTAGTTGCATAAGACATAGCACATGTTCTAGCACTATAGAGCAGATGAGCCCAACTTAAACGCCACGGCCGGGTCTTATCATACCTGCCATGTGACAGGATCAATGGTGTCAAGGCCAACATACAGGAAGATGGCTCCCTCACACATGTAGCTGAAAACCTCAGCTGTGTGGGTGGTGGCCTTGCGCATCTCTCTTGGTACGTTGTACAGGGCATAGTGTGACATGACCACAGCACAGGTGAAGATAGCCACTATGCCACTGCATCCAAACTTCTCTGCCACTAGATAAGACAGATATGCGTTCATGCCCACCATGCTGATTGCCTGCACAGCAGCAAGCATTCATCCGCACCATGTCAGTAGCCTGTTTGTCAGCTCAACATGTTGCTTCTGCAGTACACAGACACAGAATTGCAATGATTGTCTGTCCGACAGTTGAACAGTATGCAATTGTCATACACATTTGGAAACTATGCGATCGGTCATGCACAAATTTAGTCGCTGAGCGCAAGCGCTATGTTGCTGCTATTGCGCGGGTTGTAGCAAAGACCTATCCCATTGGTGGACAGAAGCTGCCATCCATATTGGACGCATTCTGCCGGAGACCTACCAACTTGGTGAGCATGACCTGAAATGAGGTCACTGACCTGGTGGACGTGAATGCTGGGGGAGGCCTTCAGCAGAAGTGCAGCCGTGAGGCCAAACGCTGCTCCTAGCAGGCCACTGGCAACAAAGAGGTAGAGGAAGCTGAAGGTGATTGAGATGGTGCTGCGCACCGTCAAGCTGGGAGCCTCTCCCAGTTCCTGCGCACCATGCTTAGTCACATGTGACGGTTGATCCTCTATCAAAAATCTTTGCACACTAACTGACGAGCAGATACTGTCTGGTTGAGGTTATCTCCAGTCCGTGAGCATTGCACATGGTGAGCCCTTATGCAACCCAAGGGCATCAGACATGTCCGTCCCAGATCTTGACCGAATACGGTTACTAAATACGGCTAGCTGGCAGCTGCAAACACAGCTGCTGCTGGGGAGTTTATGCATAACTCTGCACACCCCAGGTTGATGGGAGCCTGTATGCAGATGAAGTAGCCTGTGGTTGTCATTCTTTGCTGCAGACAATCTTACTAACTGGCAGCCTGTGTCTCCAATGCTGCAAAACATGCCTGATTGTCTATACTCGGTATGCCAAAGTCTGTTTTGTTGCACCTTGTTCCACATGCCTGACATGAACAAGGCACAACAGCAACAGACCTGAATAGCACGCAGGAGCGCAACACCAGCAGCATCATTGAGGACTCCTTCACCAAAGACCAGGCTAAACAAAATGGGGCTGCGGTCCTTATCCAGCACTTGCAGCACTGCCACTGAGTCTGTTGTTGCAAAGATGGCGCCAAGGGCCAAAATGTCCTGCTCATTTGCACAAAAAGGAGTCAACAACAGGAAGTCTTCATGATGAACCTTGAAAGCAAGGGCCTCAAATGTTTTGCATACAGACATAGGGTGTATTGGGAGCATCAAACCCAAGAATGCGAGCTGGGCAGCAAGCTTGTTTGTCTGATGAATGTCCTGCTGTTCTTGAAGCTGCTCATGCAACTGCTGCAGGTGTGTCTAGGGTGCTGAGATTCAAGCCCAGCAACATGTCAGGTTGGCGGAAGTTGTACTTGAACAGTAAGCAGGCTTGCTTGAATGTGCGTCAGCAGCAGCAACTCATTGACCAGCTCTGTGGGTATGAGGTATTCATGACAGTGAAGTTAGATCATGGCATGCGTGCATTCAGAGTCCTGCAAATGCTCATATGCTGCCATTCTTGAGATCACATTGAGTGCATAGCAGGCTTGCGGAAGCAACCTGCATGGTCAGGAAGCCAAAGCTCTTCCTGTACAACAGCAGACTGAGCACAATGAATGTCAAAGCGACATACGTGCCCAGGATGCCCAAGGATGCAATGCTAACAAAATTGCGGAAGAAGGACTTCTTCCGCACTGACAGCCCGGCGCTGAAAATAATGGGCGGCAGGAAGTACCTGCAGCAATACACTTGTGTAAACTTGTGTTTGACCCCAAATGTGTCTTCCCCAAAGGCCACATACTTGCGGTTTTCAATGAAGCTGTACACAAAGCCCCAGATTTGAAAGCCGACGACAGCTTAACCGCACTTGGGCAACTGCTGCAGGTGCTTTCGTCATAGGCTGGTGTAGACAGTGTTCAGGTCAGAGCTTGATATCAATGTGTTGTCATGATGGTTGAATGGGTGTCAAACAAGTGGCTAAACAGAACTGGAAAGGTGGAGAGGGCATGTGAGATCGCATACGTGAAGAAGTCGCCAGGGTTGAATGTCAGCATGTCATGCAGTGTTTCCTTCCCAAGAAACTTGGTTGCTGCTAGAAGGCCGAGCCCCGTTGCCAAGCCAAGTGCACAAGCTGTCATACCATCCCCAACAAAACTCAATCTGAAACAACACAGAACAGTCAGCTTGGAAGGCTGCATAACCTACCATGCCACAGTCAACTGTCATTTTGAAGACTGTTTATGTGTGGGGCTGATCTTGTAGCAAAAGCTACCTGGCAGTGATCCTGTGTCCTATTGCCGCCCATAGCAGCAGCAAGAAGACAATTAAGCCTGCATGTGTCCAGTGACAAACCAGAATTTGCTGACGTGACTGAGCTGAGCTCTGACCTGAGCCACCGCGAGTAGCCTGTCTGCTGTCAGGATGCAAGTAAACACCAGACATCGCACCAGGGTTGCTATCTTTGTCCGCCATGGTCGTGCAGCGCCGATGGCTGGAACCGGTACACAGATACAGAAGCTTCCGACACAAGGGTCAGCGCGCGCGCGGCGACTACTGACTTGATCGAGCGGCAAGAGCTGCAGGTGAGTGACCTGTGAGTCCTGCACTTGCTGTTCAGCCAGAATGGAGTCCAGCTCACAGTTCAATATACAGCTCCCATGTCTTGTTCTCACACCGCCAAGAAGTCTACTAGAACCTGAGCAGCTTCTACGGTGCAACAACCTTCTTCTGTAGCAACAAGACCTCGCTTGAGTTGCCGTGAGCCTTGTCACCCAGTCCTTCTGATGTGTATACCCGTCGAACAGGTCGGCGACATCCCGCAAGTGAGCAAGCCAACTTCACAGCAGGGTTCGTCCAGTCAACCTTCTTGGCAAGAAGTTCTTACGCCAGCACACTCAATTAATCATTTTACATTTTCTGTCTCTTTGAAACTTTGTATCAAAAGTTCGTACCTAAATCGAGAAATGGTTCCAAAAATCCAGTGCGCACACCTATCTGTACTCCTTTGCTTTCCCATGCGCATGATGTTGTGTTCGCCGTTGGTCTGAACCTCTCACGGACTTTATCAGGTGTAATAGAAATCTAGACTGCTTAGTTTTCCTTTTTTGAGTCCTTGGCAACGCTGAGTCTGTCTTGTGTGCTAGTTGGAGATCGTGAAGCCCCAGAACGCTTTGCAATGTTCAACTTCCTTCAACGAAGGATCGAAAACCTTCGACCCTCCGCCCGCTGCTGCGCTTGACTCTCCTTTGATTGCCAGCAAGGCCCCTGAAAGCAAGCACTTTTCCTTGCATCTGGAGGCTCAGCAGTCTTTGGACGGCAGCAACAGATTTCAGCAAAGTTTGCCTGCTGGCTTGGCGGATCACGGTTTCTCTTCAGCAGCCAGCAATGAATTTGCAGAGACAGAGCAACGCGATACAGACAGGAAACATCTGCAGGGGCTTGGATTGTAAGTACTCAGCACACTGCTGTTATCCCTTTAGGCAACAACAGCCAAAGTGCTCGGTGAGCTCCTGTTCGAGCTGGATTTATCCCTGTCTTGAGAGGCATTTCTGTCTGGTTTTTGTATGTAAATATTTTACTTGGCTGTATGTAGGCAAACGCGGTGTCAGCATGTCTGTGATGGTAATGGCAAGAAGCCTTGCAATACTGATTTGATCAGTCAGCAAACCTCTGTTTTCAGTGCAACCACTTGCAGAGACTTACCTAGCACATTGCACAGCCTGTGCAGAAGAAATGCAAGAGTTTAGCCCCAAGTTCCGAATTACGTTGACTTCGACTGCTGACTGCGTCAGCCTTTTGCCAACAGCTTATACCGTGCTTGGCTGAAAACTTGAATCTGGCTAGGGTTTGCAGGAATCTGAACAGCTGGGGTTGCAGAGTTGGGTGTGCAATCCCTGATGGTATGGTGACTGATGTTCATATGTCATTTTGGGATGCACAACAATGTTCCAAGGGCACAGAAATGCAAATGTGTGTAAGCAGACTTATGATGCCAGCTGTCGAGATCAAAACTGCATTTCAGGCTGTACCGCACATTGACTCTATAGTCAAGAGGTAGCTGCCATTGGTCCTACAATTGCTTGTGGGCAACAGTACAAACTGGAAAATGCTATCACAAGCTCTGCAAGCAATGTGCAAGGTGTACTGCTGCTCAAGGACTTGCAACTCAGGATTTGGGTAACTGAATGACATGGCAGGATGTCACAGATGTCTTTGGTTCCCAATTTGCAGTCAGAGGGTACTCATTGGTCTAGTGGACTCCGATGGCATGTGCCAGTAACTGAACATCGTTCTAAGCTTTGCTCACTTGCCTATGTGACTGCCTTGCAGCTTGACAACAAGCTTCATTCTACCATCCATACCATCAAACAGGTCATGCAACTTTGTGAGTATGATTGAGTCCCTAATGGCCATCAGTCTACATTGCAAGTCATCAGTATTGTGGATGCCCTCTTTGTCACCCAACTGCTGCTCCATCCAAGCCCAGAGCTTCTCAATGGGAGACAAATCAGGTGAGTTGGGGGGCCACTCCAGGAAAAGCCCTCCTGGGGCATTGTCGCTGATGCATTGCATGTTTTCCTTGGTCTTGTGAGCTGGAGCATTGTTCTGTTGTAGTTTCCACTTGTCTGCCCTTCTGCCGGCTTGCTGGAACAATCTCTTGCCTTCTGGGGTGAGATCCTGCTGCAGAACATCATTGTACTCTTCTGAGCCAACTCCTGTAAAAGCCCGCTTTGTCTTGGGGTTGATGTACTTTTGTCCTAGTCTGTGTGTGCCTGTCACAAACTTGAGAGGGGTGACACCCCAGTAGGTCATGCCCATGTAACAATGCACTCCCAGGCTGTGCTTGGGCCTCCCTACTGTTCCCCTTGTGGCTTGGGTACACCAGCTGCCAGCTGGCTTTCCCATGGAATGCATTCTGAAAATGCTGCTGTCTGTGATCATGGTGTCGCACTAACATATTGTGTCTGTTCTCTGGGCTGTAGTTCCCAATTTGGTCCTTGTGTGTCTTTGCTCTGCTGCCAGCATTGGCACAACCTTGGGCCTGAGGTGTTTCAGGCCCTCTCTTCTGAGAGAGCGCTGCTCTGTGCTAACACTGACTTTCAAGATAGATTTCAGCTGAACTATTGCTGTAATAGCAGCATCAGATTTGCATTGCTTTTTGTGTCACTGCAATAGCACCTATGGAGGTTTGCTCTGTATACAGGTATGCAGGGAGGCAGCTCAAATGCGGTGCAACACTGGTCTGGGCATAATGCATCCCCCACTGTTCAGTGCTGCTCTGCAAAACAGGCTCACAGCAGGCTTGTGTCACTGCAATAGCACCTATGGAGGTTTGCTCTTCATACAGGTGTGCAGGGAGCCAGCTCAAATGCAATGTAAGACTGGTCTGGTCATAATGCATCCCCCACTGTTCAGTGCTGCTCTGCAAAACAAGCTCACAGCAGGCTTGTGTCACTGCAATAGCACCTGTGGAGGTTTGCTCTTCATACAGGTGTGCAGGGAGCAAGGTC
>JAABUK010008186.1_pt1 | contig 14760 bp, 21 predicted proteins | sample 5559141 | NCBI WGS metagenome assembly JAABUK01 (sample SAMN10711869, study PRJNA513367) | rock metagenome | isolation source: Antarctica rocks | place: Antarctica: Victoria Land, Pudding Butte nord | collected 2016-01-03
AATGCTTGCAACCCCAGACAGGACATAATTGTGAGCATGCATTTGACACCAGCAAGGCATACCACACGGTGCTTGGCAGTTTTGATCAAGCCACAGGTTGCACGTTCCAGGGTGTAACCAGCAAGAACAGCAATGCATCCGTCAGGAAGCTTCAAGTCTGTCCAAAGCCCATCTGCTTGCAACACCTGCAAAAGTGCCGGCAGCTTTCAACATCAATCAGCGTCTGCAACAAGCAACATGCAACTGAAGATGGGTATGGGTACGAGCAAGCAGACAAAGGCAAAGGGTTTGAATGCACTCAACAATGGATGAGAATACCTGCAAACCATCAGAGGAGTCTGAATGGATCAGAGTAAGCAGGCCTTTGTCTACATGAGATTGGCAGCCAATTGGGTCTGCATCAATGCATAGTTGATGGCTTCCAGGCTAGAGGCAAAGCTCTGGTCTTCCACAGCTAGTGTGGAACCAAGGATTTGCAGGAAGCAGGTTGATGGTATACGCAAGATTTTCGCCAAATGCACCATCATGCCTCTGGCGTCATTGTCAAGAAGTTGAACCACCTGATGAACCATTCATAAAGGACATCAGGCTGGCGATCACAAATATAGCGTGAGCACTCAAATATGACAGCATAGCAGTGCAGCTGAGCGGTCGTACTGTGATAGCCAATTGTTGCAGAACACCCAGGTCTCCAAGCACAGCGTCGCCAGGCTGGTACTCAAGCCGCTGCTTGCCTTGAAGGGAAGTATATGTGCTGCGCGCAGGCTGCTTGCTACAGACCTCCAGCTGACCTTGCAAAGCCTTGCCAGCAATGGTCAGGGTCGCTGCAGTGCTTACAGGCACGTCCAACACTGTGAATCCCTCTTGCCTGAGCTGCACAAAGGACTGCTCGAAGGCGGGGTCGACGGCTTTCTCTGCAGATGCATTTTTTGGAACATGCGTTGCTTGGCGTACGGCCTTGGCGGTCCTCTTCATGACCAGTCACGCGGGCGGCATTGACAGTGCAACATCAAATTGAAATGTCCACATTGTAGCTGGAGCACCTTTGGATTTGTCAGAGCTGCAGCACGGTAGCATTCGAATTTAGCAAGTCTGTTACCGGTATCCTTCATTCAAACATGTTAGTCATGTTATCGACCATTAAAGCAAACAAAACAAATTGACGCGTTTTTCATCAATCACACACGGAGCCTTTTAAGGTAGCAACCGTGGGCTATGACCATAGCCCAAAGGGAAAGGAAAGTCCCCTTATGTCTTTGAGAATATTGTCTCCTGTTCAATCATACCTGCAGGTGAGAGGTCATATACCCCTGTTTGATCAATGAGCTGCAACAAATGATAGACTCTGCTGAAAGATCTGCAGCGTCTGCACAACATTGTCATGAATGCAGAAGGTAAGCGATGGAGGGCAGCATGGCATTGGTGCTCTAAGCTAAAATAAGCTGTGGACCTCTAAGCTGATTGAAGGGCTCCGCTAACAAAGGAGCATGAATGGGTTGCGACTACAGTAAGCCAACGTTGGCACTAGGCAGAGCTAAATAATAGACATTTTGCCCGTAACCACAAGGCAACTATATACCTAAATCTATCATTATTCAAGGCCTTGAAAGCAGACATGACGGAGCCGTTGTTTGAATGCAGCAGTCCCAAAACCACTAGTGCCCACAAACACGTCCTGCACTCCAACACTGGAAGCTTATGCAACATAACGGGGCTACCAGCACCCTTGCAGATGTTGACCTCAAGTGAGCAAAAGACCAGTGTCTCATTCGAGGTTTGTGCTCAGCTGCACAGCGCATAGCTGTGGTCTTTGATTTCATGCAAGCAGTGGCTCCTCCACATCTGCTTCAGGTGTCGCTGAATTTCGCCAACATGGCATTCTGCATATGCCATCATCCACAAACGCCAGCAGAGGTATCAGAGGCAAATATGCAATCAGCTTCAGGGCTGCAGTGATCAGGAAGGTGTTCTGATACCCAAAGTGCTCGATCAGCAGCCTGCACCGGCATAACACAGCAAGGTTTGCCAGCAGCCAGGATGTTGAGACATTTTTCTATTCACCCTGCCATGCATGCACCACATCAGTCATCCTTCTGTGTTGATCATGACCAGGAGGCCAGAAAGAGCTTGTTTGCAAAGATGCCAATGTCCAAGAGCAAAATGTCCAAGAACATGCGTCTTGCAGTTTGAAAGTTCTTGAAACCAGCTGCAATCTTGATGCAGCAACGCATGAACCCAGACATGAGTCATGGCGCCCACTCAAACCAACACATGAGACATTAGTACAGCATGACACCTTACAATGGCATCTCCCATGACAATTTCGCTCTCGAGCGACTTTTCAGTCGTTTTCCACGACAATGACATGACTCACCCTCCAGCAGCAGCAGATCCTGACCAAGAAAACGTCCTCACACTATCCAGAGCGTTGAACTTCCCTCTGTGGCGTGACGCCACATTATCCATCATCAAGCTCTTCATCAAGGGTCTGCCACAGTTAGCAAAGGCTGTGCGTGTGAGATGCAGCCCTACCAGGATCTCCCGGTGCCAGTCTGTGCCTGGAGGAACGTATGCCATGCTACACAGCAGCACCATGTCTACCAGACGAGATAGCAGGTTGACTTGCAGTCTACCAATTCTGCAGGCAGACAGATGATATACGGTCAGCATTTGGGGTGTTCTGCAGGCATACATATGTACAGTCAGCATTTGGGATGGCCTGATTTGTTGCAAGGACACACGCTCGATGTTCAGACTTGGATGTTTAGACTTGGCCAAGTGGACCAAACTAGATAGACTGCATATTTTGTTGCATGAGAGGTTGAAGCAGATGCGTGATGCTTGACGGCTGCTGACAGACACAGCCACACTGGTAGAGAAAGCTGCTCCAGTGGAAGATCTGTCAACAGTGGAGTCACGCTATGCAGCGTCACAAGCAACAAGCAAATGTGCAAGTGGATACGTCATTGCATTGCAGCTGCCCTAGAAAAGCAGCTATGGTGGCCATTCAAGGAAGAGAAGAAAAGAAAAGACTACGCCTTTTGGCGTCCAATCAACGAGAAGCCAAATACTGTACTGGGCTGCCCAGAAATTGGGGTATCAAGGTTGCTTTAGCACGCCCCATTGTTCCTCCTACTGCCTCTAGCTTGCAACATATGACCATTCAAGGAATACAGACCTTTCATGAGGACCATAGCTGCTGCATGGGTGCGCTGCAGAGGCCATACCTTTTGCTGAGGGGTTGACCCAGGAGGGCGGCGATGCTGACCCCCAGGGGGGTGAACACCGCCAGCAGGGACACATACACCGGCTGCATTGCACACATCTGGATGAAGAAGAGCGCAAAGAACTTGATTGTCATCCCTGCATAGTCAGCATACCTACTGTCTGCATGGCTGCAATGCCTATGTTGTACTATCTTGTGTCATTGTGAATGAACATAATTCTGTGCTGGACTGTGTTTGCAGAAGCAAACGAGAGCAACAACAGCTCCTTGGCAAATAGTGGGCATGAAGCTATTTGGTTCCCCAAAAGATAAATATGATGCTGTTATATGAATCAACTTGTTACCAGCTGATACACCGCATCACAACTTGCCTGCAGCTAAAGCGCCCACAAAATCTGATGTAGTGATCAGTATTGGTATTGTGATGATCGGCAGCGGCTGCGAAGCTGATGGCTCTGCAGGCGAGGCCTGCAACGCTTTGGAGACTGATTTCTTGTCTGTGCCCAAGGGCAATTCCTCTGGCTCATGTGCCTGCTCTAGCAAGCCTTCTGTTGCATTTGACATCCTGCAGAAGCGTTGCCTATTACAATGAGACTCTGGGCTGTAGGTTGACTCTGAGCAATAATCAATAATGATGATATTGATAACATTAATGTTAATAACAATAATTAGTAGCAATATTAATAATAACAACAACAGTAACAATAACAACAATGCTTTCCAGCTCATGATGGGCTAGGTACGTGCAGGACTGCTGCTGATGAGATGACCAAAGAAAGTGGAAGGCATTGGCAAAGAAAGACCAGAGCACAAGGCGGTCATGCAAAGCAGTGACTTCAAGTGCTAGCATGAGAACCTGACGCAACAGTTTGTTCCCAATCAACAGATGCATGAGCCCAGGACTTACATGCTTGAGCTTGATGCGTGCTGGTGACTCAGAGTTGCATCATCATTGAAGAAGCACATTATTACCAGTGGTATGATCATGAAAGTGAGGCCTGCTAACAGCACATAACGGCAGGTTGAAGCCTGCAACACATGCCAGGGGTATCATCATGAACGTGAGGCCTGCTGACAGCACTTAACGGCATGTTCATGCCACAAACACATGCCAGAGGTCACTCTCAAATGCTGCACTGCTCAGGACACCAGCAACTTCACACAATGTTGTGCCTGCTGTTGCCATTTGCCCACAAACGTGTGATCCAGTCAGAAATGCACAGCAAAAGCAAGACATTTTGCATTGACTGTACCTGTGTTGGCTGATGATAAAATGATGCAAGCACTTGACCAGCCATGACAAGCCAGTGAGAGTTTCTTACCTCCCATCTGTTCCCTAGGAAGGCAAATAACACCACGCTGACAACAGGTCCCAGGCCAGAAGCCATGCTGTTCACAATTGCCTTTGTTGTGTATAATGAGCTGCAATCAACATGCAGGATCAATGATGACAGCCTGCAATGGCGAGGTGCGGAACATGGGCAGCTCTCGGCATGAGGATGGAACATGAATGTCTGATGCACATCATGCAGCCTGTCCAGAGCACCACTTGCGTAGGTTTGCGTAGGTTGTCTCAAGGCTCAGATGGACGTATGTCAGAACTGTGAAATGTGCATAACACTGTTGCATGTGTGCATTGCTGACAGCTTGGTGCAAGCCGCATTATGCATGAGTATCAGCCATTCGTACGCATGTTGCATGACAGCTGTGCAGAAACCATTGCTGTTGGAGGGTAGAGGCAAGTGGCCTGCAAATGGCCCCACCTTTTCCCCCTTGGAATGCAATCTGCGAATAGGGCTTCCAGAGGCGCATTGTTGAAACCAGTGTAGGTGCCAAGCAAAGCACAGGCGCCAAACAGCACATTCACAGGCAGCTTGTACAAGAGCGTGATTGCTAAACTTGCACCAGCAATGGCACCCAATGCAGCTGCCCCTTTCAGGATGTAGTCCCGTCTGTACTTGTCTGCCATCCAGCCTGCCGGCAGAGCTGCCACCATCTAAAAGCAGCAAAGTAGAGAGAATGAAGCACTGTGTCTTGGCACTGGAACAGTGAAGAAGCACAGAGAAGGTACGAACCTGTGCAATGCCTGTGATACCCTGCACATATCCCACTGTACTGTTGCTCCCAGTGCAGAGGTAGATGTATGCGCTGAGGATGGCACCAGACCTGACACTGGCACTGCCAGTCTCGAACAGCGTCCAGATGAGAGCAAGCTGTGAAACATAGTCATGGTTCAGTGGTTCATGCTGTAGTTAGTGGGTCCAGAAGTGCTGTACTGATCACTGCTGTACCTTGACGTTGTGACTGCTCTGCCCAAAACTTTGGAAGAGCCGAGAGAAATTAAGCATCGATTCAACAGCTCATAGTCTGCACGACCTTCCGGTGTGTGTGTCAGTTACTTTATGCGTAGCAACGCCCTTCAGTCAGCGGGTGACTGGGGTTTGCCACACAGGCGACACTTGCAACCGTTGAAGCAGATGGCCGGCTGGCCGGTACAGTAGTCGGCACTGTATCGACTCAGAATTTACAACAGTTTAGCTTGGGTGTACTTTGGGTGGCCTGTGGTGCGTCCTCTATTGCAGTGTTGAGCTCGTGAACTAGTTGACCCAAATAGAGTCAGTTGTTACGTGGCTTTGTGCTAATGCCTAGCAGACTATGTCACTCACTTGTGGTCAGCAGCATTTCAGCAGCAGTGAGCATTTGGCTGCATAGCCCCAGAATGCATTATTGCAGCTACTCTGCACAATGATGATGCAGTACGAGTTTACGGTGGGATCAGCTGTGCATAGGCTGCCTGTCAGGCTGAACAGCCTGGCAAATCAGCAAGCAGCCGAATGCAGAGGAACCACGTGAGCAAAAAGAGTGGTCTTGGCGTTTGGTTGCATTAGCATTTCCCTTGCAAAAAATGTGCTCCTATCTTGGCACTTGGCAGACTGCACTTAGATAAAGTGTAAGCACCTGGACCCTTGTAACCCAAAGCATGCGACAACCAATGGCTTGACAATTGTACACTACCAGTATGACCATTAACATGTGTGTTATGTCTATTTTGCACAGTATGAGTATGCGTACCTAGTGATGTTGCCACATCCATCCACATGCATCCAGGGCACATGTACCTTAAGAATCAACACAAGCATGCACAGACTCACGATGAGTGTGATTACTTACTAGACCACGAACTACAAATATAGTCATCATTCAGTCATTCAGCAAATGTCTGCAAGCTCTGCGTTCTTGCATTCCTTGACTGCTTACGTTCACATAACTGCGAGCCTCGCCTGCCACCAAATTTCGGCTTCTACATCAATTCGGTGTAATCGTGTCAAATTCAGGCTTCGGATCAGCTGCGCATACAAAGGGCTCACATGGCACTTTACCAAGCTCTGCAAATCAATGTATCCTTGGGAACGTGTATCTGAGATGCAATCTATCAAGGAAAGGGCTCGCAGGTGAATACTTGCTTTTCAAAGTCACACCAACTGCCAGTCACTGCTATGCTGTGCTCAGGTTTCCACGCAACAGGATCGTAGCGACTATACCAATCCCTGTTAGGGGGAGGATGCTGGCTCACATATTTCCATGACCCACCCTGTGGTGACTCCACTCCATCACATTCATCCTCTTGGAGCTGACCTTGTGGTCTGTACACCCAGCAAGTAACGTCCATGACATTATCAACATAGCCTGCTCCCTCGTCAAGAAACTTCTGTATGATTGTGGCTTTTGCAGTTTCACAAAAGGCTTGCAGCCACGCCAAGGATACGTGCAGCGGTGTAGTGCTGTGTATGAACAGCTGTATGGTGAGACAGCTAGCCTTGTTACCATATCCAAAGTCGTCACTCATAGCCTCACCCCACATGCTGCGTATGTCAGCGAAAAAAGAATGTGGGACTGCAGACCAAGCTGCTTTCCACATACTTGCCAAAAAATCAGGCTGTTGGGACATGGTATGTATGTATGGCAGAGCATCGCATGAGCTGCCAGTCCAGGCGCACTTGAGTTCACCATAAGGGTAATGATCACCACAAGTGCCAGCAACACTTTGCACACTTGGCAGGATCTTGGCGCAGTAGTCACGTTTGTAGTGAGTCCTGTAATGTGCAGCCTCCCTGGCACATGTTCGGCAGGTACGGGCAAGCTGGTGTGATGAGTAGATGTCCAGATGGTGAAGGATGCTGGCAATAGCTGGGCCTGGCAGGGAGGCAAGTGAGAAGTCAACCTTGTTGTTCACTGAGGCTGCAGCACTGCCCTGAGCAGACTGCCAATGTTTGTGCCTGCCTTCTGGTCCGACTAAGCACCAAGCGTTGTCTTGGCTCTCTACCGCGCTCAGCAACGGCCCCTGCACGAGCAGCAGTCGGACTCTGAGACCGCTACACGTACAACAGGCAATTAAATCTGCGCCAGAACCAGTTTTACCTTCAATGACATTCTGGGTTCCGACGAGGCTTGGCTTGGGAGAAATACGTACAAGACGCCTGTCAAGGCAAACAAGGGTGTATTATCTACGTTCTGCCAACGACAACAGCGAAAAGTCCGGCTATGCTTGCAGCATTGTGGTGCCTGGATAGCTTCCTGCTGCTGCTCCCTGCCTCCTGCTGCTTCCTGCTTCCTGCTGCTTCCTGCTTCTGCTTTCATCACACCCCTAGCAGCTTCAACGACTGGCCAGGACCTTGGAAAAGACTGCATGCAATGAGTTGTCGGAAGCCGTACCCGTTTGTGGCTTGCTGGGTGACGAACAGATCTCAACTTGATCTCAGCTTAAGCCTACAACATCAGTGTCGCAACTGCGAGTTGGTTGTTGGTTTGTCAGTGGCTGTTATCGCGGCGGGGTCCCTGATGCTCTTGTACCTCATCAAGCGCTTACTTAGACGGGCTCAGCCGTTTCTTTATGCTGACAGAGGCCACAAGTGACAGGTCCTCGAGTGCCTTGCCAGCACACTCAAGAGTATGCGGCGGCAGCATACATTCATTACACTCAACGAGTAGCTGAAATGCTCTTGCTATCGACCAGATTCATCACTCCCAAAGCAGCACTCAATTTGATTTGAAGCAATGTTTCTGGGACGACTCCCACTGACTCTCTCTAAGCCTGAGCTACACTAGGCTTGGTTGTCTCCAATCTACTCGAGTGGAGCTTGCCAAGCTCCCAAAGCTGCTTATCCTGCACCTGAAGGCATCATTTGGGCTGACCACCAGAGTCACAATCGGCTGTAAGCCAAACGCCTGTAAGACACTCGTGGTCGCCGTATGCCATTCCATTTGCCCAATGAGCTGTTTAGCGGCTTTATCTCAGCTTTCCGAAAACTGCACTGCATTGCAGGGAGACTGGTTCTGCCTGCAGCCATCCTACTTGTCAGCCATGCAACAAGCACTCTCATTGCTGCAGCACTATTGGCCCCAGCAAGGCATGGCCCATGCCCCCAGCCCTTGTAGGCAGCCGTACAACTAGCTCAAACATCCTTGCAGCTGATGCCACCACAACCACGCCAGCCAGCACACAGCAGCATCTGCACATCTGCTTTGTGTCAGCTGTCTGTACCGAACACAATGCCAGGGCGTTTGCTGACTCGCAATCAGCCCTGCCTTTGAGTCAGCCTTCCAGCATGCTGCCACCATCTGCAGCTGGCCGCTGCTGAAGGCAGCATGCTGTGCAGCTTCCCTGTGGTGGTGACCCTCATGAAGCCCCCCTGACATGTCTCTTCCAGTTTCATGTGCGACATGTAGATGCGAGAATTGGGTCAATTGAGATTGCAATCTAAGTTTCCTTATGTTGTGATAAGACTTGCTTCGCGAGTGTAAAAGGCATGATTACAAAGGCAATTACAGTAAACTGCTGTTTGCTTGCGCCAGGTGTAACAAGAGTCCCTGACTTCCTCCGCAGCAAAATGCGTGAATAGCTAGACATGACACATATGCACATTTAATGCAAGTCTGTAGCGGGTATGCTGAGCTCATAAAGAATTGGGTGACAAGAACGCAGACCAACAATGGCTCCACGTAACAGGACAAGGACACCAGGTCAAAAGAAGAAAGTATGCTAAGCAGACTGAACAAAAACTTGGGTGTAGAAATTAGAGGTCCCTTGATACAAGGTACTCAAGAACAACCAGCAACACAGGGCAAAAGCTGCAGTCGTGCTGCATCCAGTAACAAAATACTTGTTCACAATGTATTGCACACTCGTCAGAGTCACTCAACCCTCTCATGAAAAGCCTCTAAGTGCATGAAATCCATACAGCAGAAGGGATTGGCAAAGCAGCCCACACAGTAGCTTCCATCAACCTAAACCTTATCAACAGCCTTGCCTAGTGCATGACATGTTCACAAACGTCCAGAGGGGTAGGGGCTTAGGGGAGGCTGGGGGCCCAGCTTGGGGTGCTTAGTCTACACCCTCAATCTTGTCCTCCACATCCATGTACAGCTGGCGTAGTCTGTCAATCTGGTCAGGTGTGGCTTCCCAATACCCACGGCCATTGGCCTCCAAGAAAGTTGCAACCAGCTTCCTGAAGCTGTTGGGATTCATGTCCATGAGACGCTTCTGCATGTCGTCATCGTCAATGAAGGTCGTGTTGGCCTCATCATACACCCAGTTGTCCACCTGCATTTTGAGAGACAACCATTTGTGAACAAAGCTGTCCAGAGTGCTGCTTAAACAGCTGTTTACAGGGCTGCAGTGTAACAGTGCAATGTCTTACAAGCTGTTGGCTTGGTGCTGAAGGGCACGCAAGACCAGAGCTTGTAAGATATCGCACTGTTACATTTGGTTTTGAAGCCATATGGCTCTGAAATCAAAGGTAACAGTGCAATATCTTACAAGCTCTGGTCTTGCATGCCCTTCAGCGCCAAGCCATAAAGCTTGTTACATGCAGGATGCCCAACACAGATGCAGCACAGCAACGGGCTGAAGACCAGTGGCATGTCTCCCCAAAGATGCCTTACTGCCCACCAAGCGCCAACTGCAGTGATAATTTATGACCGTACACATGTGTCTAGATACCAAATCAAGCAGCATCGCATCTTGACAACGGTCACGTGCCTTTGCATGTGCAAACAGTTTGTAGGAGGCTGGTCAGCAGCAAGGCGCAACACTGCAGCTGGATGTTCGCAAGGCAGGTCACAGTTACACAGAACATATTGACACAACTGTACCAACAGCAAACAAGACGTACCTGTCCTGATGTGGCAGACCATCCAACAGTGTTGGTCAGACGTTTCTGGATTTCACGCACTCCCTCATACCCACTGTTCAGCATGCCCTCATACCACTTGGGGTTCAACAGCTTGGTGCGGGCATCCAGCCTGACAGTCTCTCCTAGTGATCGCACCTGCAATGTGAGCAACACAGCTTGAGCAGTGACACAGCAATGACTTGTCAGGAGACTCTAGGCTGCTTCAGCAACGACAGAGCTGCTCTGGCACTGTTGAGTACTTATTCAAGTGCCCATGTTTACAAATAGCAAAAACACTGTTGAACAGTGCATGCAGAACACCAGTCAACAGCGTGCTTGTGTGTCTATGTAGTTTTGCATTAGACACAGTTTTGCATTAGACACAGAAGCAAGTTGTCGACTAGTGTGCTTTCAAGCATTGGCTCAAGATAGCCTGCAGTCTACCCGTCTCGAGTCTCTCTGCAGCAGACTTTGCGCATACCGCAGGGCAGCATCAGTATACAGCCTGACTGCAATTACTTCACCATGCACTGTATGATCCAGAGTAAGTAAGTAATGCACAACACAACAAGTGACTAAGCACACCTGAGCATTGGCTGTAGTGGTGTCAGCAATGTACGATGAAGGCAGCTTGCCATCTGTCCTGAGTCCTGACACCAGCTTGGTTGGGTCGCTGTCAAAGTAGTGGCTGACATCAGTCAGACTGATCTCGCTGCTGTCTAGGTTCTGGAAGGTGGCATCTACAGACTTGAGGGCTGACTCAAACACCTCCCTTTGCTCTTCGCCGCCAGCTCCGGGCCTGCAGCAGAGCAGCGTTGAAAAATGACGTGATGGATCGTGTGACAATCACACACAAAGGACTGTGTCATGACTATGTAGAAGACTGTAGGATGTACTAAACACAAGACAGTGCAATGACTGCAAAAAGTACAGCGTAGGCTGGCGATAGAGCATATTTATCCCCAGCCTAAACATAACTCATGTTCAAGAGCTGAGAGTTGGGCTGCGCAACACATCTGACTGCTGGCTTGTAGCCTGGCCAGGCAGGATCAACAGGAGGGAGGGAAAGAGTTTGCAGCATGAGCACTCTGTACACTTGTCAAGAAACTGAGCACTCAGTACAGCTGTCAAGAAAAGGATGGTGTGAACAAACCTGTCACTGTTGGCAAAGGGTTGCCAACAAAACATTCATGCAAAAGGACACAAGTTCAAGCCTGTGGCTGTTGAAGACAACGCATTTCCTGGGAAGGTACACACCTGTCACTGTTGAAGGCGAAGGATTTGCGGGAGAGGTACATCTCCTGCAGCTGCTGCTCATCGCTCCAGCTGGAGTTCTCCACAGCCAGGTTGACGTTGCTGGAGTAGGAACCAGATGCATTGCTGAAGATGCGGGTGGCTGCCTGCCGCATGCTGATGCCCATCTCCTCAGCCTGTACACATCATACAAGATGTACAAAACAAGTTACAGTTCACACACAAAAGTGAAGACAGTGATACAATCATACAAACAGACAGACAGACGGCTGCCTGCTGTTGCCCATCTCCTCAGCCTGCTCAGATCACACAAGGTATACAAAAAAAGTCACATTTTGCGCACAAACATACAGACAGATGTACATACAGATGTATATACAGCCGCATGCTGATGCCCATCTCCTCAGACTGTACAGAACATACAATTCTCACACTACAAGTCACATTTTGCGCCCAGACACACAGACAGATGTGCATGCAGACATGTAGATGTGGAACAGACGAACATGCATACTGAACTACATACAGACACACAGACAGACAGACATACAGATGCACAGACAGACAAACACACATACATGCACATACATCGCACGTAAATACACACACACACACACACACAGACATGGAGTGAGTAGAAGGACAGACACTCTACCTGCTGCCTAGCATGCTTGCGCACAAAATTCATGTCCTCAGGCTCATCCAGCTCAGCCGCCATCTTGACAGCCCGATCCAGAAGGTTCATCTGGTTCACAAACAGGTCTCGGAACACTCCGGAGCAGTTTACCACCACATCCACACGTGGCCTGCCTAGCTCCTCTAGTGGAATGACCTCTAGCTTGTTGACTCGGCCCAGTGCGTCTGGCACTGGCTTGATGCCTACCATGCACATCACCTGCACCAATCACAGAATAAAATCACAATGTGCACAAAAGCAGTAACATTTGGCACAAGAGCCAATGCCTACCATGCACATCACCTGCACCAATCACAAGCCGTGTCACGATGTGCACAGAAGCAGTAATTCTGCGTTTTTTAAACGTTTCATTGAGTGAAACTGCAAGCTTTGTGCTTTCTCACATAGTTCAGTACTGACTTGTGACCCACCATTGACAGCAGCCACAGACATACACACAGACAGCTTTTGAACTTTGACACCATAAGCAACACACAGAGCTGACAGCACAGCAGTTCTGCTCAACACAGCAGTAATAACAATAATAATAATAATAACAACAATAATAACAACGCTTTCCAGCTCATGATGAGCTAGGTACGTGCGGGACAGCTGCTCAACACAGCAGTAACAGGTGTGTACCTGTGCAAGGGACTCTCCGTATGTCTTTATGTTGTCGGTTCCCCAGAGAACAACAGCAATGGTCTCCGGCCAGGCGTTGCCGTTGTCCAGCTTCTGACGCTCTAGCAACCTGTCAAGCGGCATGGCACTGATCAGCCAGAACAGGAGGGTAGTGCTGAGTCGATTTTGAACACAGGATTTATTGACCAAGGGTAGTTTCAGCTTCTGACGCTCTAGCAACCTGTCAGGCAAGATGGCACTGATCAGCCAACACAGGAGGGTTGTGCTGATTCAATTTCAAACACAAGGCTTATGGGCCAAAACAAAAGGGTAGTGTTGGCTCAGTGTCCAGCGTATCCCATATGCAAAAGGACTGTTTGTACCTTTCTACAACTACTCTAGCAGACTTGAGGGCAGCCTGGGTGGGGATACTCTGGGGGTCTAGGGCGTGAATGTTCTTGCCAGTAGGCAGCACACTGGGGTTCCTGATGGGGTCACCCCCTGGGCCGGGCTCTACGTACCCACCCTTCAGGGCCTGTAACACAGCACAGCACACGCTTGTAAGCACAAGTTTCAAACTGAGGAGAAAGCACAGCATGAAGCGCTTGCCGTAGTCACACAGCCACAATGACGCATCGATGCAGACTTGTGACAGCAGCTCAAGAGATGCATCACTAGGCCAAAATGGAAGTGGTCAATGCGTACACAAGTTTTGATATGCAACTATTCAGTAAAACACCAGTGCACTTTGTCTTGGAGTGTTTGGGGTGTCCCTTGCTTGATGTGTGTCAGTCCGGCGAGGCACAGCATAGCAGGCCAGAACACAGCAGGCCTTTCAAATCTGAACGCACCTGCTCTAGAGCGCCCAGCTCGTTGTCCTTGACGATCTGTGTGAGGCAGAACTCCAGGTAACCAAACAGGCTGCGCAACTCATCCTTGTTGGCCTTCTTGAACTCAGTGTCCTGCATCAGTCCCAGCATATGTTTCTGGTTTGTGTCACACTTGCTGCTGTGTTTACTGTACAATCAACCACGCATGCTTTGATATCTTTCATCCCTGCATGTCCTGAATACATTGAGAAAGACCTTCACTCTGAGTACTTTGAAGCACACACAACACCCCCATGGTCTGACATGGATGACTTTGGATATGTGTTGGTAAGGGTGACATGTCGCTTTACACAGGTTATGCAAATCACCAGCCAAGTAGAAACTGATTCTGAGAGACAAAGGTGGCAAGAGTAGCTTTGCGACAGCTTGGCAGGCATACCTTGATGACATTGACCCAGGGCTCTTGTGCTCCCAGGCCAGTCATCTGAGCAAACTTGTTGAGGGCCTTGATGCTGACGCGACCATCCTTGTCGGTGCGGTCCTCCACAAAGGCTCTGACTGCCAGCCTGCACACCTCTGTCATCCTCTGGTTCAGCTCCACATCTTGCAGCACTCCCTGCACAGTTGTGGAGGAGTGACAATGTGCTGAGACTTGCCGGGTAACACAAAACAAAGCAGGGGGACAAGCAAAGACTCTGCACACTGGGCGAATGTGCTGTGGGGAGGACATGCAAAGCAGGGAGGAAAAGCAATGATGAGTGGTTGAGTAAGGTCTGCAAGACACCAATGCACAGTTGATGAAGGAACTATGATCTGCTTCAATTTGCAAAACAAAGCAAATCAACATGACACAAGAAAGGGAAGATGGTAAAATTGCATAGTTCAGCCTGACATCTTCCGCAGTGTTACAGAAAAAGTGATCATCTGCTGCCACTCACAAACAACACAAACAAATAGCGGAGACAGCACAACTGCTTTTTT
>JAABUK010008189.1_pt1 | contig 14759 bp, 13 predicted proteins | sample 5559141 | NCBI WGS metagenome assembly JAABUK01 (sample SAMN10711869, study PRJNA513367) | rock metagenome | isolation source: Antarctica rocks | place: Antarctica: Victoria Land, Pudding Butte nord | collected 2016-01-03
AAGCTACTAAAGACAAGATTATCTTAAGTGGGTATCTGTGATGCAAGAGGCTTGAGGCGACCGGCTCATCCCATCGGCATCCCACACCTCGAACTGCCAGACGCCCTCCTTGTCCTTATAGGCCGACACCGGCAGCCGGTTGGCCACCACCAGCAGCCGCTGCGGCAGCGCCCCCGAGCCGTCGATACCGCCGCCGCTGCCGTGCAGGAATGACGGCGCCGGCCCGCTGCCGCCGCCGCCGGCAGCGGATCCGCCCTGGCCGGCAGCGGATGGACGCGCGTTCCCACTGGGCTCCCGCGCCAGCGCGCCGCTCGGCGCCGCTGTCGCTACCGAAACCTCGGACGGCTCGGTCGCTGTGGCAGAGGCCGGCGGCTGGCTGACTGTTGGGACGGCGCTGGCTGTCGGCTGCGGCGCTGCTGCAAAGGTGGCGGCGCTGCCGCCGGCCTGCGCGAGCGCCGCCGGCGGCAGCGGCGGCGCGGCCTCGCCCCACAGCAGCGTCTGGCTTTGGCTGCGCTTCAGGCGCTGCAGTAGCAACCGGTCTGCATGGGAGAAGACTTGCGAGAGTATGTAGCTGTTCCAAGCCAGAGGTGATGGGACCAGCCCAGAGCCAGCACAGGTGCGCAGTGTAGTGCTGCCACGTCATGGCCGAGTCGCCGCTGGCAGGTGTGCCGCTGATGGACTTCCCGTCTTTGTTGCAGACAGGATGTCGAGTGCGCACCAACACGGGAGGTGGAGATGGTGCGAGGCGGGCCGCTGCCAATGGACTGCAGCCCTGTCGCCAGGCTGCCCACGGAGCTGCGGTCGTCCGCGTCACCCACCGACTGGACGTCCAGCTGCATGAGAGAGAGTGAGAATGCGTTCGTCAAGTACGGCAGGAAGGTATGGGAAAGTAGCTTGCACTGCTGCTGGCGTCGGCGGCATAGCCATGAGACCGGGAGGACCGCTGGCACGCAGAGCGTCTGTGCAGCCAGGGGGCTCTTCAATCATGTTGTGGCGATATCGTAGGCGATCAACTTGCTTTTGGCCAGCTGCTGCACGTTGATCAGCCATCATCCAGGGGCGCAGCCGTCCTCGGGGGTCCATGCCAGACCATGGGGTCCATGCCAGATGCAGCACAGTGCCGCACCGTGTCGTCCGCCCCGTCAAGCTGTGAATAATGGGCGTCGACATCCTGGAACACGTCCTCGCTGGCGGAGCGGCTGAGGCCAGACTCCGACATTCAAGCTGTTGGGCGCGTACGCCGCCGCCGCCGGCTGCTGCCAAGGCTGCTGGGATCAGGCTGCCGTGCTGCCGGGCCAAGCGAAACTGGTTTGCGGATCGGCGAGCCACATGGCCCGCCTCGGCTGCAGCTAGCTGCTAGCTCACGAGGGTGGCACTGCTGCAGTGCTGCCTTGTTTGTGTCCGACGATCTGAATTGTTGCAACAAAGTAAAGGACCGCAGCGCCGCGGCAGAGATTGCCTCAAGTCTGTGCTGCACAAGTAGTATCGGATGTCAGCTCGAGACGGGCATGGAGACGTGCGGCGAGGCTCCGCCCACTGTCCAGTGGCTGAATATGCTTGCCAACGCTAGCGGCTCGGCTGGAGTGTAGATGCCCTCGGAAGCCGTTATTCGATTCAACAGGATCACACTGAAATGCGATCAAGCTGACGCGCGACCTCGTTGCACGCACGAGGGGCTGTCACATCAGCAGGCTGCCAGGTCGGGTCTGATATTTGCCATGAGCGATGGGAGCCCCCGCTGCTGCTGCTCTACAGTGCTTTCGCGTTTGCTGCAAACGCGCAAGATGGCCAGCGGTCCCGCTTCTGCATATAACATTGATGCTGACATCCGAAGCTAAAGCGGGGGCCGCCGTAAATTTTCAGTCCCGTGGCTCGGATTGTGGGCAGCATTTGCCAGACTGCCGCCCTTTCAGCGCACAATGATGACTGCATTCCATGTTGAACGCAAGAGCGTAGTTACGGCACGATCGGATCCAGCTTGCTTGACGATTCATACCTGCATCTCAGTTGAAAGTTGTCGTACGCGGTCCTCGTCAGGCTGACAGTTGCCATCTCTGGCTTTCTGTGACATCTTGCGTCACCTCGAAGATCCCTCCTGGGGCGGCGCATTTGCGTCCAGCAACGGCCCTTCTGGCATCCGCCAGATCAACACGTCAAGGCGCTGGCAACAACTCCTCTCGAGTGCCGAGGCTGCCGCCAGAGCGTCACATCCGCTTTGTAAGCTCTCCACCATGTCGAGGGCGGACGATGGCGGCGCTGACGGCTCCGCGGCGCAAGGAGCTGCGGCGCGGCGGGCGCGAAAGCAAAACCCGCTCACCAGCCGCATTAAGCGCCTCATGCAGACGGACGAAGACGTCGGCAAGATCGCGCAGGCGACGCCGGGACTCATCGGTGCGCGGTACAGCTGCGCACAAGTGCCTGAAGCATTCCTTGCTGTGCAGAGCACCGACCACTGCGAGCACAGTCAACAAGTCAAGAAATGACGATCTTGCTGCAAGGGCACAGCCTGCTTCTGGGCAACAAGCACATGTCGAGCTGGTGCCGCCGCTGCAGGGCGGGCGCTGGAGCTGTTCCTGGGGCGCCTGTGCAGCGGCGCCGTGGCGGTGGCGGAGCAGCACTACACCAAGCTGCTGGCGCCAGGTCACATGTGCGTCAGTCCCTTTTCACACTGGCTCGCAGCAGCCACTCGCGCGCTATCACGTGCCTGTGCACAGCGCGACATGACTGCTGAATGCTGCATTGAAGCGACAGCATGTTGTGGTAGCCCCTGGAGCAAATCTGCAGGTCAACCCTAGACCCTAATCTGCATGGAAAATGCAGACATGGTGATGGTCCATCAACAGTGCATTGCATCCTGCGTTGCAGCAAGGCGGCGGTGGGCGCAGATGCGATGCTGAACATCCTGAAGGACGTGCTTGCGGCGATACTTCTAGCAAATTACAATGTTTGAGGAACGCGCCGACAGCATGCCAACCTACGAATTCTTTCTTGAATGAAATGTTTCTGCATCGCAGCAAGGTGGCAGTGGGCGCAGATGCGATGCTGGGACTTTTCAAGGACGCGGCGGAGGAGGTGGCCCTATCTAGCAGCACGGTTGACACCGAGGCTCGAGCTGATTGGCATTCGCTTATGCAGGGACGCGATGCGGGACTTGTTGCAGGACTCGGTGGAGGGGGGTTTAGGGTTTAAACCCTAAACCCTAGGTGGCCACTCACAAACATCTTCGACATGATCGCTGCCGTCACAACCTATAACGGCTTTCCTTTTGCGTCGCAGCAAGGCAGCGGTGGGCGCGGACGCGATGCTGGACTTCCTGAAGGACGCGGTGGAGGAGGTGGCGGACCTGCCTCCGCCGCCCGAGGCGCCCCCCAAGCCCAAGCGCCAGCGGTGAGCTTGTTTGCCCAAGCTGTGCATCGTGAACCTGCAAGCCAGCACCTGGAAAGCTGCATGCTAGGCCTCGCGCCGAGGCCGAGGCGTGTCCATCTGCAGCTGCGTCCGCCGATTGGAGAACGGACAGGAACATGATAGGAGGCTGCATTAGGAGAGATTGTTACATACGGAACTGGAGAACTCGCCAATGCAGATGCCGCACCTGCCATTGTGCAGAAAGAAGGGTGACGCAGCCGACGCGGAGGGTTTAGGGCCTGACGCCGTGCCGCCGAAGCCCAAGCGGCAGCGGGTGCGAAAGCGCACGCCGGAGTCTTCAGACGGCGAAGACAACGCGGCCGAGGCGTATGCGGACTCGGACCCGGACTTCTCGGACGACGCCGCCCCAAAGAAGAGGAAAAGGGCATCTGCGCCGCGGAAGCCGCGCGCCCCGAAGGCGACAAAGCCCGCCGGCGGCCGCGGGGGCGGCAGGGCCGGCCCCGGGCGCGGGCGCGGCGCTAGGGCGGCAAAGGCGGAGAAGCCGTTGGAATCGGACGTCGAGTTCTCCGACCTGGACGACGGTGAGTAGATCCATGAGGTTTCTAAAACCCTCAGTAACCCTAAACCCTTTTAGGACTTTTTTCTGCCTTTTGACCAGCTTCCGCCGAAGTTACAGCATGTGGTGATGGGGTTATGCCATTGAGATGAAGTCACGAAGGGTAATGGACGCAGACTCCATGAGTTTCGCCACGTTCCAAGGCATCGTGCTGACGTGATACAGGCCTGGACAGTGGGGCGGGACTTGGCGGCAGCGCGCCGGCTAGAGAGCCAGCGCCGGCTGCACCGGCATCCGGGTGGCACTCCGTGCCATTCACCGAGGCGGCGGCGCCTGCGCAGCCCACGGCAGTTCCGGCGCCGCATTCAGTGCCCGGCGGTAGCGCGGCAGCAGTCGGCAGCGAGCCGGCGCTCGCAGACGTGGCGGCAAGGCCCGCCGAGCCCAGAGAAGGGCTACCATCTGTCCCGCCGGCGGTGCCGCTGGCGGCACTGCTCCCAGCAGATGAGGAGGAGGACGACTATGATTGAGGAGTATCGTCTAGGATGCGGGCTGTTGTTTCGCGGACGCTGGCCGCGCGTGACATTGGCGCAAACGTTTGAACCTGTAAAATTTGGATACCAACGGGTGAGGTTACTGACTGCGTTGTTGGGCACAACATGCAACATGCAAACTACCCCGGATCCACAGTGGAACACTGCCCAAGCAAAGCATGCCGCTGATGTCATCCGCTTTGTGCAAATGTAAGCCTCATGATTGCATTTGCACGGCAAGCGTCCTGCCACAGTTGAATCAGAAAGGTCACAGCGCGCTGGCAGGAGCCTCGCGATAGCGTCGGAATTGTCTGACTTGCGGTGGCAGTCCGAGCAATGCCCATCGACCCATTCCGCAGAATCTGAGGCAACATTCAGCGGTGTTGCTCACCTCTCTCCTGTGGCTTAGTTACGCATCCTTGATACAGTACTGTGTGTGCCCGTGACGACTGGCTGACAAATGCCGGCGGGCAGTGCAGGCCGCGGCGCCCTGCACTGACGATCAGTGCCAGAGCGTTCGGCAGCAGTTCCTGCAGCCTTCCAACTTAGCGTAACTGCACACACACTACGTCGCCAAGCTCCTGTCCGCCGGGCAGCATGCGGTGCATGCGCTGCGGCGTGGGCAGACCCGCAATTTCTGCCAGTGCCGCAGTCTCGCCCCGAGCATCAGCAGGCTCATGCGGCGCTGCTGCCGGAAAGCACCTGAGCGCGCGCCCGAGCCACGGCCGTGTGCCGGCACACGCTAGATACCCGCATCAACAGACGCGCCGCTGCGTGAGGCTCCTATGCCGTGCCGGGCCCGAGGTGTGTCCCATTTCTATGTGCCCTCTTACCCCTATAAGTCTTGCAATTGCACTTTCTCAAGCTCACAACGCAACAATGCGATGATCAGTCTGTGCGTCTGCACCAGAGCGCACAAATGACCATGCGATTCGGTCCAAATGTGTCAACACGACACCTCAACATTCTGTGTAATTGCAGGCGGCGCCGGATGCGGAGTTCAACCCGCTGGCGCGGTTCGAGACAGGCCTGCGACTCCTGCCGCTGGCGGCTGGCGCCGCCGGCATCAGCGGCGTGCTGCTGAACCGCGTGCTGTCTGGGGTGAGTACTGCCCGGGACAGCCGGACTGTGCGGGGTTTGCGCTCCGGCAGCCCTCTCGAGGTGCCCTAAAACCCTAAAACCATGTCCACGAATCTGAGCGTGGGCTGGACGGGTGCATGCCAGGACTCGCGCAGCTTCAGGCAAACCCTAAACCCTAAACCCTAAATGTGTTAGCCTGCGCGCCCTCCAGATAATGCAAGTAGCAGACACGAGCTTGGCTCAGCCGCACATACGTGCTGCTCCTCATGTCTCTCGGCCTCATCGAGACGCCTTGCCGTCTTGAAATCCTGCAAGCATCACCACAGACGGCGCTGGTAGCGGACACGAGCGCGGGGCACAGCTTGTCTTGGGAATGTCGCCCAAACACTGAACGATACAGTGTGCATTCTGCAGATCGCGCCGGAGGGAATCGCCAGCTCAGCGCAGAGCCGCACGAAGTGCTGCTCATCTGCATGCACCTGCGGCTGAGACGCTACCTCCTTATCAAGTTGGGATCATCTCCAAGAATCCTGTCCGCAGATTGCGCCGGTCGCGGATGCCAGCTCCGCGCAGAGGCGCGCGGACGTGCTGCTCATCGGCATGTACCTGACCTTGACACATGCAACGCCGTGACTTGATCATCTCCCACATTGCCTCACAGATTGCGCCGGTGGCGGAAGCCTGTTCGGAGCAGAGCCGCGCGGTCGCGCTGCTCATCGGCATGTGTGCCTCAATCACTGTGAAACACCATGCCAAGGCTTGAGCGCCATTGTTGACACTGTCCCGCAGATCGCGCCGGTGGCTGACGCCAGCTCGGCGCAGAGCCGCGCGGACGTGCTGCTCATCGGCATGTGCGGCGTGCTGGTGCTTACTGGACTGCAGTGGCTGGCGCTCACACCCAAGGAGGCGGAGGTTGTGGAAGCCGGCGGCCAGGCAATGGACTGGGTTGCGGCAGCGCTGCCGGCGGGCTCGCAGGAGGAGGTCCGATGGTGAGGACATCTACGAATCCCCCGTTGTCATTTGTTTGCGGCAATACGCATCCCCCTCGTTCCCGGCGTCCGCGCACAAGGAGGCGAAAAAACAAAGCAGCCTGGCAGCCAGGCGGTGGTCGGGGTTGCGGCGGGACTGCCGACAGCCGCGGAAGCGCAAAGCCCGACGGTGAGCGCGGTCCAGCGTTTCGACTCAACCGCTGTTCACAGCAAGATTCCTGCGCCTCTGAGCTCCACTACGAGTGGCAAGGCGGCAGCAGGGGATGCATAGTGGCAGAACCTGCTGTTGACCACGGTCTGCAGCCTTGGACGACTGACCCTAATCAGCCTAAATCCCACCCTAAACCCTGCCACACAGGGCGTGGCACGCGCTGTCGGGCTCGACCCGCTGCTGCGGCCTGGTGCTGTTTTGGGACGGCGCCGCGATCGCGCAGCTGGGCGCCGCGGCTTCAGGCCTGGCGGAGGGCGACGCTCGGCCGGGGGAGCTGGTGAAAAACGCGGTGGCGCTGCAGCGCGGCAACTACCTGGCCAACTTGACTCTGTACCCAGGCGGGAACTCCATCCTCTTGGGCTTCCCACGGGCTTAAAAATGGAATAGATGCGGGAGGCCGACGAAGACAGCGCGGCGGCATCACAGTGCGGCAACCACCTGACGCTGTGTCCAGGTACGGCGTCACACCCTCTTGCTCCGAAAGCCTCTTGCTCCGAAAGCCACAGCACTGGCCTGCGGGAGGCGCGTGGCTCATGGGAGCTGGCAACCCTAAACCCTAAACCCTAAACCCTAAAACCTAAAATCCTAACAGCATGGGGTTGCGCAGTGCGGCAGCTACTCTGACGCCGCACCTAGAAGGGGTTGACGCTGTGCCTAGACGGGGCGTGTTGTGGCATCGCCAGCCACCCAGGGCGCCTTCTCACCGAGAAGGCGCAAGCGGAATCGACGGAAATGTATCGTGCATAGCCGTTGTAGCCGCACAATGTGCAATGCCGCGTTGCCTGTCTGGTGCAACGGCGAAAACACGCGTGTAGGACAATCCTCGTTGCCCGCAGGCCGCTTCGAGTTCTTCCAGTACTTCCCGGGCACCACGCAGGGCATCGCGCTCGCGCCGCTGAGCGGCCGCGGCTGCCTTGTGGTCGCCGTCAACTCCGTGCGCGGCTTCAGCCGCCTGGACCAGGTGACCACAAAACCCTAACCTGGACCAGGTACCCACCCCTTGTGGTTTGTTTCGTACTCTCTGGCTCTGCACTATCGTTTGTACTATCTGGCTTTGCACTATGGAATGTTGAAAGGGTGGGAGTCGCGCAAAGAAGGAAGGGATATATGACGTGAGGTATGACGTGAGGTATGACGTGAGGCTCGCGATGCTTGCAGGCGTGGCTGGCGACACTGGCGGACAAGCTGGAGAGCACATTGGAAGGTGAGGAGGAGGGGGCGGCGAACAAGGCGGCGCAGGCAACTGCACTGTCACGAACGCTTGCGAATTGAAGCGACGTGTAGAATGATGGTGTGAAATTGTCGGGACCGAAAGGAAAGAGGACAGAACAATGTGCAGGAGACGATGTCAGCCTGTGCGAAGCCGAACATTCATAATGGAGTTTCGGCGGGACAAGAGTCGGCACGCCGCATAATAGGGACTCAACTGATCTAATAGGGAAACCCTAATTTATTTTCAAAAACGGCGCGTGCACCCTGCGAAAACAAGAAAGTTGGTCGCTTGCGCTGCTGTGGTGTACGTTACTGCTGGTCCGCAGCATCCCGAAATGCATCTGTGCGGTCCGTGTCCACTCGGTAGACCTGAGCATTTGAGCATCATGAGCATGCGGCACGACCTGATGGCTGTGTTGCGCAGCATTTGCGTCCGTGACGAAAAGGTGGTGTTGAAAAACACCAGTTGGTTGGTTCGAGGAGCGAATAAATTAGCCGCCGAAGCCGTACAGGGTGCGGCCCTGGCGCTTGAGCGCGTACACGACGTCCAGCGCCGTCACGGTCTTGCGGCGGGCGTGCTCGGTGTAGGTGACCGCGTCGCGGATGACGTTCTCGAGGAAAACCTTCAGCACGCCGCGGGTCTCCTCGTAGATGAGGCCGCTGATGCGCTTGACGCCACCGCGGCGAGCAAGCCGGCGGATGGCGGGCTTCGTGATGCCCTGCGGTTTGGTAACAAGAATAAGGTTCAGGCCTGCGCACGAGGGAGGCGAGCCGCACTCTGCAGTCTTGACAGCAAGACGATGTGGCTGCATGCCAGGCAGTGCGGCACAGATGCGGCTGATTGGACAGCGCAGACAACGCAGGACAGCAGAGCAGGATGGCGTAAGGCGCGGGCATGTGGTGCGCATGAAAAGGCAGGAACACCAGCACCAATGTCAGCCACCGCGCGCAACAGCGGCTCACCTGGATGTTGTCGCGCAGGACCTTGCGGTGGCGCTTGGCGCCGCCCTTGCCCAGCCCCTTACCGCCCTTTCCCCTGAATGCGACAACAGAGTGTGTGTCAACACACCAGCACGGACGCAATCGGTGCACGTACGCCCAGCGCGGGTACCAGGCGCAAAGCAACTGTGTGCCATTCAACGAACTGAGCACGGACGGACATACAAGAGCGCAGCGCGAGGCAGCAGGCGTACCGCCCGGACATGGTTGCTGAGGTGCTGGAGAGTGGTTGTGAGAAGGAGACAGTAGGAGTGCGGAGGAGAGCAGAACGCAGAATGGATTGGCAGCAAGTGTGCGGGCTGTGGAAACATCTCCGGGTAGTTCGTAGAACGGCAATCTTGGCCTCATTCCACATGGTAGTCCTTGAGACCCTACATCTAAGCTGTTAGAAATCCAGGGCGGCAAGGTGCATACAACAGGTTTTAGAAGCGGTTCCCGGACCGGACGGACCCCTGCAAGCTCCACGCTCGGTTGGCCAACGGCATTCCTGCGCGCTCCCAGCCTCTGCACTCTTTCCAGCTCCTTTGCGACCAGCGCTAAGCTCAGGTGCGCTCCGCGCTCCGTCGACACGGCTGGCCTGTCGAGTCAGCACAACTGTGCCACGTTGTGTGTCGCCTGCACCCTGTTCTGCCCAATTCCTACAGGCGACCCTGCCTGATCTCGGCTGCAGTCACAAGCATTCGGTATGACCCGCAGCTGCCTACCATATGCGATGCCACTAGTAATGAACGTTGTCATGTGCTGCCATGCAGTTCTCAACAATGGCTCGCACGAAGCAGACAGCCCGCAAGTCCACTGGCGGCAAGGCGCCCCGGAAGCAGCTGGCAACCAAGGCCGCACGCAAGTCCGCACCTGCCACCGGTGCGGCGTCGTTGCAATCATGCGTGTTTCACTACAGCGCGCTTGCCAGACCTTGCTGCAGCTGCCCGCACATGCCGCTTCCCTCTGCACTCAACGGTTCCAGGCCTGAATTCGACGTAACACCAGCGCATCGTAGCCGGCCTGTTTGCTCCTACAGTCTGTGTCTTTCATGCTGAATGCGTTGCATGTGCCCTGATCCTTTCTAATACATTGCTGCAGGCGGCGTGAAGAAGCCTCACCGGTACAGGCCCGGAACCGTCGCGCTGCGTGAGATCCGCAAGTACCAGAAGTCGACAGAGCTGCTGATCCGCAAGCTGCCGTTCCAGCGGCTGGTGCGCGAGATCGCGCAGGACTTCAAGACCGACCTGCGCTTCCAGTCGTCTGCGGTGCTGGCGCTGCAAGAGGCCGCCGAGGCCTACCTGGTCGGCCTGTTTGAGGACACTAACCTGGCCGCCATCCACGCCAAGCGCGTCACCATCATGCCCAAGGACATCCAGCTGGCCCGCCGCATCCGCGGCGAGCGCGCCTAGGTTGCCGCTTCTTGGTTGAAGTCGCTGCCTTGCTCTACCAAAATGGTGTTTTTGAACGCCACCTTTGCTCTGGATTGCGATTCTTGCTGCTTGTCTTGGTTCTCACTGCCAACTCTGACCCACGGATGATGAGTCACGTCCAGGCCTTGCATATTCCTCACGAACATCGGCATCCTTAAGTTGCTTAAGGATGAGAAGCTGCTTGCGGCAGCAGCTTCTCTGGTGCCGCCTGCCGCTGCAGCCGCCTCACCGGCAGCATTCATCAGCCACAGCATTCTGGACGAGGCTTCTGTGCTGTAACGCCCATGATTGACGGCAGGTGCGGCGTTGACGTTGGTGTCGATGTGGGACGCTGTGCCACCGAAAGTACCAAAGGAATGAAAATTACATCGCAACTTTTACGGCTCAGTTGGGCCCCCTTCGAAAACATGTGGGTGAACGCGCCTCCTGCTCACTAGTGTTATGTTGCAGGTGCAGTATCAAGCTTTTGCAATCTCTTCCAGTCACTGCAGCCTTGAAATGCACATCAAACCAGACTCGACAATAAACAGCGGCGGCACGACCCTTCAGAAAACAGTTTATTCGATCCGCGAGCAACCTCGAGTGACCCAATAAAATGGCATCATAGTTTCATCCGCGACTCATGCTCGTGACTACGGTATTCGGCGCCGTAAATGCTGCTACATCGTGGCAGCGCAGCGAGCAGCTTGCATTGTGTCGACAAGGCGCGCCGCATCAAATGCAGAGGGGAGAAGGTGCACGGCACAGGCAATGTATGGAGGCAGCATCGAGTTGAGAGGGGCGTGTTTCCCAAGCAATAGGGTGGTGTTTAGAAACACCAGTTATTGTGTGCGGTGAAAAGCCGCAGGGACGCTGACTGCAGGATCTAAGCCGATGTGAACTTGGTGACGGCCTTGGTGCCCTCGGAAACGGCGTGCTTGGCCAGCTCGCCGGGCAGGATGAGGCGCACGGCGGTCTGGATTTCCCGCGACGTCACCGTCGGCTTCTTGGAGTAGCGCGCCAGTTTGGCCGCCTCCGTCGCGATCTTCTCAAACTGATCCTGGATGAAGGAGTTGAGGATGGAGATGGCCTTGGAGCTGATGCCCGTGTCCGGGTGCACCTGCTTCAGCACCTGTCGCATTTGCAAACAGACCAAGGAGTCAGCTATCTGGTGTCGCAATGCAGGCAGAAGTCAAAGCACGGCAGCCAGACTGCGCGCCAGCTGCGGCGGGGCGCCGCTCTTCGCAAAAAACAGCGGGCAGGCGCACAGCAATGCAGCATAGCCAAGGTCGCCGTCCTGCCCACCTTATAGATGTAGATCTTCCAAGACTCGACGGATTTCTTCTTGCCCTTCTTGGAGCTCTTGCCCTTCGGCGCCACCGCCTTAGCGGCGGCGGGCTTCTTGTCAGCGGACTTGGGTGCCATGGCGGACCTGCGCACAGACGGTGCAAGTGGTCAGGACTGAAAGCCGATCACGGGAGCAACAGCTGAGCTATGCTAGGTTTGTTAGCCAAACCCACAACGCGCAATTGACACGTTCAAACAGACGGCCGCGCTCACGAACCCAGCTTGACGCAGATGTCAGTGCAGATACTACAGTGCGGTGAAGCTGACACAGCAAGCGAGCTGGACAGTGATTTTGTACCGCTCGCTGCAGACAGCTGAGCAAATAAAACCAACTCGAGTGAGGCTGCGTTGCTGCCGACATGGCCGGCGTGCCAAGTGCCCCACCTGAGGGAAGGATCTGGATGAGCTGCAGAAGGGATCAAACAGCGTGAATGCGCGTGAAGAGGCGGAATGTCGCACTGCGGGGTTATCGCTGCAGCACAAGCAAGCGCATTACCGCCTAGAGTCCACCTGCATTTAAGGGAACCTACATCTGAGCTGCAAGTCCGCGATGCATATCGCGGCCCGCGCCTCACTGCATAGCATCTCTGCTGTGTCTTCTGCCTTCTGAAGCCCACCTGCGTGATCTGTACGCCTCCCAGCTCAACCACAGCACTTCTTCAGCCACCTTCTCCGCAGACGTGTCGGGCCGCGGCAAGGGCAAGACCGCCAAGAAGTCCGTAAGCCAGTCATCTAAAGCAGGGCTCCAGTTCCCTGTGGGCCGTGTCGCCCGGTGAGACTTGTTTACGGGTCGCCCGAGCTCTTGAATTAATCGCGCGTATGTTTCGAAATATCTGTGCCAACTCGAAGTCAACAACGCCCTGCCTGACTGCGCAGGGGTAGCGGCTGGCTCAGAGTCTGCTTGCTGCTAATACAGAAGCTCACCATGCCCTCACTTCAAATGTAGGTACCTGAAGAAGGGCAAGTACGCGACCCGCGTTGGTGCCGGCGCCCCCGTCTACCTGGCCGCCGTGCTGGAGTACCTCGCGGGTGAGCCTCGGCCGGCTTCTTGCAAGTATTTTCTTGGCGCGCAAGCCCCTACCCAGCGCATGCCATGTTCGAAGCAGTGCGGTGTCAACGTGGCATGCTCCTGCCAGACAATGTTGCTGACGGCAGCGATGACGCATTCACACTCGACACGCAGCCGAGGTGCTGGAGCTGGCGGGCAACGCCGCGCGCGACAACAAGAAGACCCGCATTGTGCCGCGCCACATCCAGCTGGCGGTGCGCAACGACGAGGAGCTGTCCAAGCTGCTCGGCAGCGTAACCATCGCCGCCGGCGGCGTGCTGCCCAACATCCACAGCGTGCTGCTGCCCAAGAAGACCGCCAAGAAAGAGGCCTGATCAGGCCGCCGTCTTTGCTTCGCGCCAGACCCAACATGGTGTTTTTAAACACCACCTACTACTGCTGTCGCGCTGGTAATTCCGCATCCTAAACTTATTAAAAAAATGTTACATGCACTCTTGTTGCCCAGGCGCCGTTTCGATGCTCGGAACGCAGACAGCTCCGGCGATCACCATTAATGGTGATCGCCGGAGCAATATTGCTGGTGAAAAAGAGGCGGCCATTCCTGGGGCGACTACAGCAGATATAAAGTGGTATGAGTTGGCCAAGTTTAGAGAGGATCAAGGCCGTCTCTGTCTCCTTCTTTTCTACAGGCGGCGCTGTCAGAAGAACAGAGAGTGTGGAAGGCGGCAATAACCTGTGGTGCTTTGTTGAACCAAGAGAGCACGGCTAACAGGAGCACAAGCACCGTCACAGTGCTGCACAGGTATGTGGACCGCCATCCACAACAAATCAACTGCTCATTGCCTGATAGGCCACCGCGTCTTCTGCGATTCATGGACATATGGAGTGCGGAGGCAATTTCAGCATCAAAACGTGGTTCACGCCCCGCAGCGTCGAACTGCTGCGGAGAATTTCAATCATCCTAAAGCCCGCCGCGCCGCGCCCCGCCGTGGCGGGCGGCACAGCCGGCAAGCACACCGCGCAGAGATATGTTCGGCAACAGCGTCCTGTGCTGCAGAGGCTCCCCCGTGGCCGGGGATGCGCCGTTGCCCGCCGCGAGCCACGCCTCGATCGCGACCCTCTCGTAGGTCTCGCCGTCGGCGCATACCACCGGGTCCCGCATCACCGCCTAATCCCCACAGAGACAAAAACACTTACGAGGGTGGAGCAAATCTGAAAACATGGGCAGGGTGCGCAACCCCACAGCTGCGGGTGCGGCTGGCGCGAGCAGTGACGTCTCAGCGGCACAGCTGCCGGTTTCCCCTTCAGCCGACGTGCCCCAAGGCGGTCACGGCTGGTCGCGCAGCTGCAGCTGCTGCGCCTTATGGGCTCCCTCACCTTGCTCAGCGGGCAGTACATCCATGTGTCGTCGGGCTCCTGGCGCCCTGTCCAAGGCTGCTGCTCTGGGGGGTCTTGCTGCAGATCGATACTGCTGCTGCTGCACGGCTGCTCGGTCGCCATGCTCTCCACAGGCGCCGGCGCCGCATCGCCGCCGCCGTCGCGGGGGAGTGCGGCTGCCGCCGCTGGTTCACTGCCGCCTCTGCCACACGCCTGGAGCGCCGGCGCGGCCAGCGCAGTGCTTCTGTCGCTGGTTTCACGAACCGCCGAGGCAGCCGATGCTTCTCTTCCACTGTCGCTAACCCTAAACCCTAACCCTAAACCCTCCCCGACCGCAGGCGGCGCCAGCAAACCGCCATCACCACTGGGTGCCCGGACTGCGGGTGACGCCGCCGCGCCGACGCCGCTGCTGGCTGCTTGGGGTGCCGCCGTGTCGCCGTGGCTGCTGACGGCCGCCTGCGCTGCTGCTGCCGCCGCCGCGTCGCTGCCGGTGGATGCTGCCTGACCTGCCGCCGCTGCCGCCTTGCGCCGGTCCTTTTTGGCGCGCTTTTGCGCCGCTGTCGGTTTCGCCGCCCGCCCAGCCTTTCCCGCCGCCTTCCCAGCCGCCTGCTCCTCTTCCTGTTGGGAAAGCACAGCTAGTCAGCGTGCATTGCCCATGAATGGGCGCGCATCATTGCAGTTGACTACTGCAG
>JAABUK010008190.1_pt1 | contig 14758 bp, 15 predicted proteins | sample 5559141 | NCBI WGS metagenome assembly JAABUK01 (sample SAMN10711869, study PRJNA513367) | rock metagenome | isolation source: Antarctica rocks | place: Antarctica: Victoria Land, Pudding Butte nord | collected 2016-01-03
GCTATGGCAACCAAGCCTAAACTGCAGAAAGCGCTGCATGCCCCTGCCAGAAACAGGCAAATGACAATAACGCCGACGAAGGCTGTATGGCCTAAACCACTGTTCATAAGTGCAAGAAACAACACCTCGAGTGGGAGCTTTACGAGGACAATACAAAGCAGCATTGCCCACGTCCTGCAACTGAACAGTCAAAGCCTCCACAATACTGTCAATATCCAGCAGGGGTATCACATCAAATACACGTGGCATATCATAACCCACTGAACCCAAGCAACTAGCCACAGAGCTGGCCATATTGCAAGCACCCCCCTGAAAGGCATCAGTAAGATTGTCCAAGCAAACCGTGTGGTAAAAGGAACCCACCGGCAATGCACCCAAGCCATTCCAAAATCGCAGAGTTTGCCTCCACCACAACACTTGCAAAGGCAACAAACCCAACTCTTACAGCAGCATCCTACGCGGGGACGGCCAATGAGGTCTGCAATGTATGTGCACATACTGGTTACTGCGAACATTCTCATGATCAGTCTGAAAGTCGTCGTCTGGATGGCGAGAGGTGCAGCATGTAGTTACCGCTGCGCACCAAGCCGCATTTGGACAGGCGACACGGTGCAACATTATTCTGCGCACATGTTGGTCCGATTGCAAAGCAGCTATAATGACATGGCACCAGCACGTCACCAACATTCTATTGCATTTCATCGACAGTATTTTGGAAACAAGACTTTGTTTCCTTTTGAAATGTGTATACATTCTAAATATGTCTGGCATGTCAGGTTGCAGTAACAAGCCAGTTGAGCTCAATGCCGCAGTCATCAGCAGCAGCTCTACCAATGCGATAAGGCACCTTATAGCATTTGCCATATAACCCATGATCTTCCGTGACAGCACCATCTATTCCTGCGCACGTTCAGACTGAGACATCAGACATTGCATGGGCATGATGTCTGCTCTACTTGTGGGTAACAGATTTGGATGTAAGTGGCCTATGTGCTTTGCATATTCTGCTGTGCCAGGGTCTTTGTGCTCCAAACTTGGGTACGCCCCATTGTGCACCACGTATATTATGCCGCCGTCTATCCATGTTGTGTCATGCAAGGAAGCAAACATTGATGTGACGGGTGTCATTTGGCAATCTGCGCCGGTCCCTCCAATGTGTGCGTGGGTGACACCAATTACTGTGATGGCAGCATTGTGTTGCAAATTCATGTCGATTTGGGTTTGGGGGACTGCACTCCTTGTATGCAGCGCATGAACAGATGTGTCAAGTCGCCATTGTGCAACTGGTGGGGGAATGCAAGCTTGGCACAAGTCAGATCCTGCATTACACTGTGTATGTTTTGTGTATCCAGTCAAATCTGGCTTGTGCACGTGATTGCGGGAGACTATGTTTTTACTCGCATTTAGTCCCAGGTCAGGGAGCTTGCCATTGTCACAATATTTTGGCATTACTGGTTGTGTCTGTACCTTGAGGCCGTCACTCATGCATGTGGTCTGCTGACTCATCTTTGCCGTGCGCTGTTTGGCTTGGGTCAAAAGCGGGGTTGTTGACCGCCCTAGCTGGCAGCTTGTTTGGGTCTTTTTCACCAGCCATCCTTCCTGTCCTAGAGTTCCTGAGTACTGGGGCCACCGCCTTGGCTGTTTCAGACTCTGCAGCCTATACATGGCACATGCTGCTGGAACTTGCCATCTTACACCGTGTGTGTGACTGAAATGCTGGTATTGACCAGTTTTCGGGTACAAAGTGCAGATTTGATGCTTGTTACAAGTCAGCTGGCTGTTACAGATTGTTTGCTTGCTGCGGGTCAGGCATTTGTTATAAGTTAATTGCTTGCTAGTGTCAGCATATAAAGGTGAGCTGCTGCCAGTTTTGCGTGCCTGCATATGTGTCCATGCGCCATGTTATTTGTGCTACAAATAGGATGTCATACAGTGTGCATGCTAAGGGGTAAGCGCTTACTGCATCCCTTGCATGTTTGAGGTCTCTCCTGGTGAGTTCAGGGCTGCCCATGATCATGCCCAGCACATCAGGTGAATCATCCTCTGGTGCAATCTGGACAGCCATGACCGCCTGCTTGGGGATCTGCTTGTAAGCTTCAAGAAGCATGAACAACAGCTGGCGCTGTTGCTTTCGGTCATGGCACATTGCTAGCTCTTCCTGTGTGGCTGATGTACCCCTCGCCATGACCATCATAGCCACTGTGGCTGTGTGCCAGGTGGGCTTCCATTGCTTGGTATTTGGGGGCTGAGTGTTCCTGGCCACTGATCTATGGCCAGTGGTGTAGTGCGTGGACTTTCCTGCTAGTAGGAGCGGCTGGTCTTTCACAGCGCTTGCGCCAAGCATAAGTGTTGCTGACAGAGGGTCAGCGCATTTCCACATCACGCTGAGGCCAGCCATGGAATTGGCTTTGATCCTGTGGAGGGCCTCAGGCATGTATCTGTGGCTGTCTAGGCGTATGTACAATTGTGCTGACAGTGGCCTTGTCAATGCTGGCTGCATTTACCACCTGATCGTTGTCATCTATTAGGTAGATGCCAACATCCTCAACTGGGGTACTGATTGCCCTCTTCTCCCACAGCTTGTGGGCTTGCTCCATGGCAAGTGGCAGCATCTGATGTAGATGCTTGTTGAGGCTGACCGCTGTGTAGCTAGCCACATTGAGGGGGCTGGACACAATTGAGTAGTCTAAGCTTCTGTTGCTTTTGGGGCTGTCAATGCTAAGGTAAACACTGAACTCGCCTTGGATCCCAAAGCTCAAGGAGGACGCTCTGCTCAGGATGTCTGCAGCCTGCGCTGTAGCTGTTGCGATGACAAAGCATGCCTTGCCTTGGCTTGGCCAGATATGGGTGAACTCAAGCACTTGAAGTGCTGGGTGAATGAGGGCTAGATTGGCTGCTACTGCCTCTGATTCACCTGCAGACACATGTCTGCCATTGTCAGTATGGCTGCGGATCGCTTGAGCCGTTGTAGCGTGTGTTGCCAGCCTGCACAGGGCGTTACATAGGGCATTGCCAGCTTGGCTCTTGTATGTGATTATTTTGCTCATGTCTTGCATGTGTGTCCATGTTAGAAGCGCAGCAGTAGGGTTTGACATACAGTTGCTGTTCAGATGCATGTATGCAGCAGGTGTGTACTTGCCTGATTCCATGTACAGACAGCGCAAGTACTCAAAGGCCCCATTCATGAACTTGTGATGATAGCCCTTCAGTCTAGCAGCTGTGGGTGTGTCACTATCCTCAGTGCCTTCAAGAAACGCAGTGACAGTGACCTTTTGGTTATCTGGCACTTTGCTATCTAGATAGAGGGCCGCTGATGGTGCTCCTTTGACGGCGTTGCCGTGCTTGTCTCTTACTGTGAGCTGTGCCATGGGGCTGCTAGCAGCATCATATTCTGCCAGGAGTGCTGGAGCCAAGGTAGCATTTACTGTCGGCTTTGCGCTGAGGCTGTGACTGGTTTTGCTGGTCAGGTACAGCTTGTTCGTTGGCAGCTCAAAGTCGAGCCCTTCCATGCATGCATTTGCCTGCATGATGATAAATTTTCTGCAGCTGTCCAGGTCCTTCTGTGCTCCTGTGGACGTGAACGCAAAGTCGTTGAACACTATTCGCTCAACCCGTGCATGGCTGTCTGCAACTGATGCTGCCATTGGTGCACCGCTGATGTTGGCACTGTCGTACACAAGCCCAACTAGTCTGTCAAGATGATAGGTGTTCCTGAACTTGTTGTCCTGGCAAGCTGCTAGGTTGTTGGCATGGCCCTGCTGTTTGCTTTGAGTGCATGCGCCAAAATAATAGCGCTGCTCGATGTCTGTGCGCTTATCCGGTGTCAAAGGTAACACCTTGCTGACATCGTGGATGCCCTTATGCAGGTCAGCTTCTGTCTTTTCCCGACAGTGTAGAAATGCTCCACCTGCGTCAGCTTTCATTGGTAAGACATCTTCATAATATCCTTTGTGGTGTAACTTCCAGTCTGTTTGATGCAAGTTGTTTGTCAAGTGCACGGTCAGATTGTGTGATCCAGCTAGGCTGGTCTGTGTTTCAGCTACTATGTTGAGCGGTTCTGCAAGTATTTCTTTCAATGTGGTAGCATTGTCCCTAAACATCAGGAGTACATACTGCCAAAACACTGATGCAATGCATTGGTGCTGGGTCACTGCACAGCTTTATGAACAGCAAAACTGCATAGGTGTATCGGCAGTGACAAAATCCTGCTGGCAAACTGTGTTGCACAGCAGCACTGAACTTTGCGAGTACATACTGCCAAAGCAGTGTTGCAATGCATTGGTGCTGGGTCACTGCACAACTGTATGAACAACACGTGTTCATAGGTGTATCTGCAGTGACATTATCCTGCTGGCAGCCTGTTTTGCACAGCAGCATTTGTCAGTGGCAGATGCATTCTGCCAAAAACAGTATTGCACTGCACTGGTGCTGGGTCACTGCACAGCTGTATGAACAGCAAATGTTCACAGGTGTATCTGCAGTGACACAATTCTGCTGGCAACTTGTGTTGCACAGCAGCACTGAACATCGGGAGTACATACTGCCAAAACACTGATGCAACGCATTGGTGCTGGGTCACTGCACAGCTGTATGGACAGCAAAACTGCATAGGTGTATCGGCAGCGACACAATCCTGCTGGCAAACTTTGTTGCACAGCAGCACTGAACTTTGCGAGTACATACTGCCAAAAGCAGTGTTGCAATGCATTGGTGCTGGGTCACTGCACAGCTGTATGAACAGCAAATCTTCACAAATGTATCTGCAGTGACACTATCCTGTTGGCAACCTGTGTTGCACAGCAGCACTACACATTGGGAGTACATACTGCCAAAAGCAGTGTTGCACCTGCATTGCACAGTCAAGCTGTCAGCAGAGTACCAAAACAGCCACTAAGCCTTGCTCCACAGATTGTTTGTTTATCACATCACGTGCCATCTTCTCAGTGACTGTCTTGCAAACAAACCCGTTAGCACAGCAGAGCCTGTCCCCAATCGGCAGACATGCTCATTGCAGTGTGCAACATGATGCTCCAGTGTGGCACGACTTAAAATTGTTGCTGTGCGTTCTCTGACAAGTAGTGAACTGCTTCCACAAAACATAACGTTGTGCCTCCAGATGATGACCTGGAACATGCCCTGGGAAGAGCAGACCTGAGTTCCTTTATGGTCTGTGCCTAAGCCCAATTTAGAACTGTACACTCAACGCAGCAGCAGCAGGACAAGAGACACGGACTCTTTTACTCAACATTTCATTACCAGGAATGCTAACTTGCGTGCCCAGATATGATAGAGAGCCAACCACTGAATGTGAAACAGAATCAGACTGCAAACCTACTAAGACAACACGCACGCCTTGCCCTGAATCCAGCCATCCCTAAGTGTGCAGGTGGACGCTGCGTAACAGAGTTCACAACACACTATCAATAGATTCAGAAAATACTACGCAAATGCTTGCAGAAAGTATAAATTCCAACCACAAGCTTCCTGAACGGCAAATTTATCTAGACAACAATTGCTGCAAAATGTTGCTTTCAGAATCAAAATCTCATGTTCAGTACGCACCCTTTGAAGCACAGGATTCACCCTGCCTTACTCGTGACGGTGAACAACCCACATGTCACTGACATGGACAGACCTGATGAAATTGATCCTTTAATGACAAAGGCAGACAACTTGTTTACCAGCAACAATGCGCATACTCCTGCATCAGTCCAGGGACACGCCAAGACAGCTTGCAAGAGTCAGATCCAAGCTCAGTACATGATGTGTGATAAGCTGGACAGACAACTGACATGCTGCTCAAACTTCAGGTGACACGCAGATCTGGGCTTGACAAGGACTGTGTAGCAGTCTCGTCTGTCAACATGCTGTGAGGGCCAAACTGATGACAGAACGGTCTGAAACGGGTCCATTAAACTGTGTGGACCAGAAGACACACACTGAAAGTTTAAGACATGTTGCCACAAGTCTGAGGAGAAGGGAGGCTGACAAGGTCTGCTGAGTAATCTGTACATTCTGCATCTTGCCTGCAACATAAGTGCCTTGTGTAACTGCAACAGATCAAGTCACATGTGCAACAGATCGTGAGACGCATCCATGAGGAAATCCGAAACTCTGCAGAACTGCTTGGCATAGGCACATGTCTGAAAATCAACAGCAGCCGATCAAGTAAACAGAATGGGTCAGAGAGTTGCGGATGCCTGAGCAAGAAGAGCAGATACAGAGCCGGCAGGACAAAGTGCCCTTTCAGCCAGAAGAAGGTACAGAATCGCCACCAACATCGACAGTGAACACAACACTGATAAGCTGGTCTGCCAGAACTGGCAGATCAGTACCGAGGGGTACAACTAATGAAGGCATGCAGTGGGCAAAGCTGTTTGCTGCTGCACCTCACCACTGTACATTCCTGCAACAGAATACCATCAGCGTTCAGTCACCTGTGACCCCCACCTTGATTGAGGCAGGTGCATTGCATGCAATTACCAGATGTGCCCTCAGAAAGTGATAGCCAGCATTTGGCACATGGGTGCTAGTGCCTAGCAGGCAGTGCCCTGACAAGCAGTGGGAAAATGCCAACCAGGCATACACACTGGGCAAATTGCATATCTCAGCTGCAACTGACAAAAAAATACTCATTTCTATCATTGCTCACCGTTTTCACCAGTGGAGGCAACCTGTAGTCCCGGCCAAGATCTGCCTAAAGGCAGCTGCTCCGTACCAGCAATATTGACATTAGCATTGTTCAGCTGCAGCTGTGAAAGAAGAGCAGCTTGATCAAGCTGCTGGCACTGCGTATGAAAGTGAGGCAACCAGTATGGCAGCTCGCCCCCCATCATGCTGCATCCAGGTGCAAAGCTTGGCAGCTGACCGCTGGCTGGGAGTGCAAATCGCAAGTTTGCATTGGGGAGGTGACACTGACGCGTAACGATACATTTGAGCCCCTTGCTTCCGGGGCCAAGCAAGACTGATAGAATTTTAGAGGCTGCAGTGAACATAACAGGGCGTTGTCAGCGACTGATGGCAGGCGCGCTGCGCACTATTCCAGTCGTCAAAGCTGACAAAACAGTAGTTGACACGTTTGCGACCTCTTTTCCCAGGGAAATGCATGTGTGCAACAGTACCCCATCTTGCAAAGTCGTGCCAGATTGTCTCTTCTTTCACCGCGTCCGCAACTCCGCCAACATACAGCGGAGGACCTCTGCCCAATAAGCAGTAGAGCACTGTCTTGTCTGCCCCTTTGCAAGCTGAAAAGCAGCAAACACGAGCCACATTGCAAGCGCAGCGAGCAGCTTCCTCACAGGCAACCGCTCCAAGGCTACTGTACACTGATCAGACCACCTGAGAATGCTTGTCTCAGCTTTGGTTGGCTGTTGCAAAGACCAAATTGTCAAGGGTCCCTTGTCCGTTGTAATTAGTCTACCATGTAATGAGATACCATGGTCAGTGTCATGGCTAAGAAGAGGGACGGCATCATCAGCTGAGTGGCTGCTCGAGGCTTGCAAAGCCCCAAACTCACCACTTGAGCTGCAGGTGTGCTGTCTGGGTGATGGCTCAAGTCCCAGCTTGGTCTGTGATGCATCAGGAGTGAAGGGCGTGAAAGGTTCTGAGTCACTTTCTGCTCTGATTCTGAGGGATTGTGCTGAGGTGTCAGTGACGCTTGGCTGAAATGGAACCTCACCGGTTGTTTTGTCCATTTCGAGGTCCCAATTGATGTCTGGAATATCAGTAGCATGTGATGCCAGTGGCATGGCAAGGGTCAACTCCTGAGATGTACTGACAGCCTTCAGCTTTGCAGCACGCAGTGAGCTGTCTGGCCTGGTTGCTTCATAGTCAGCCGCCACAGCTGAGGCAGTGCAGGCAGCTCTTGAGCTAGGTATGTCCAAATCTTTCGACACAGATTGCAACAGATTGTAGAATTTGCTCGCTCAGCATCTTGTTGATCTATCTGTACCAGATGCAACTCAAGACTGCCTGCTGGAGGTTTGCACTCAATACGGTACAGCCTGAGCCCCTTGGCTGCCGTCTTGCATGTCAAGTATGACAAGAGGCAAACGAGGCCAATGGTGATAAGCCACACTGGGATCATGTGATTGAGGATCACGCCTGCAACATGCAGACAAATACTTATTGTGCCAAAGTGACAGGCGTACACAGATGTTGACATCTTCATTTCACTGCTGGATCTGCTACTAGGGATACTGACAATACGCAGCACCTGCCATTTGCCAGAGGGCCTTCTGAGTGTAAGTAGTCAGGGATGGGCGTACCTATACTGGTACCCAGCAGAAGTGACGGGATCAGCAGTAGGGCAAGATCAAACTGTATGAGCGATGTGTCTGGATGCTGTGGGTGCGTCTGAAACAAGGCAAACGAGGCACCTGCAATAGCTCCACCAGTGATAATTGCTTGGGAGGTTGCTGCTAAGTCCTTGACGCCTGCAGTGGCAAGGAAGTAAAGCAGAGAGCGCTGGTCAGGTTAGTATGCTGTTTACATCTGCGCCAGGACTTACTGAACTCCAGGAGAGATTTGAAAAGAGGCACAAATAGTGCTCCTCCACCTGCTCCAGCAGCAGTAGACGATGCTCCAACCTGCAACAGAGCAGTTGAATGTTGTACTCTTTTCCACGTGAAACTGGGTTTGCAACGTGCAGGATGGCTCACCACTGTGACTATGCACACTGCTGGAATGTTGCGATCCAAATGGGCAAAGAAGCTCTGGCTAATATCTGAGGCTGCAAGCAAAGTCCCTTGCATACAGTCCTGCAGCAGGGTATGATCCCTGCAGGAAAGGAGGCCAGGACAACACTGGGCGGCTTTTGGTGCAAAAATTTCACTCAACGCACGTGCAATAAATCGCAAATTGCGCCCGCAAGTGGCCATGCAGTTGGCTTCAAGGGGTTACCTGACAGTTCTATTTGTGGCCTCGTTCAACTCCAGAGTGGTGCAGGATACTTTTTGGAACACTACCAGACTTGTAAGAAGCGTTAGCAGCACTATCTGAACGAACTTGGAAAGAGTAAGCATGACACCATATGTAGTTTCGTGCACGCCATGCAGAACAGTCAAGACATCATATTGAACGCGCTGTGTGCAGAATGAAGTGCGCTCTATTCCATAGTGGTTAATAGCATCGCACCGTGCGCACCGCGAATGGGTTGCATCGCACCGTTTTACCGCGAAGCATCTGTCACATGCGGTAGAAGGTGGTATCATTAGTAATTGTGCTCGGCGTGCTTCGTGCTGTAGAATGTAAAGCTTGCTGCTGCAAACGTTGATGTCGACATTTGGCTGTACGTCATGCATTGCAGCATAGAGCAAGCCTAGGGCCGGGATTTGGGCTTGGCGTGCAGGTCTGTATGTGCGCACAAGTGCTGGCCGAGGTGTTGCGGAGATAATATGAATCACGAGAGATCTGTACAGGCTCTGCGCCTGCCTCTCTGTGCTCAACAGCCTTGACAGACTGACGCATCAAAACTTCAAGTGTCTACCTCATTGTGCTTCTCCGCGCCGTCCTGCTCAACGTATTAAATCGACGTCGGTGACATAGCGCACAAAGCTAGGTTGCGCAAGAGCAAGCGGCAAGCGCGACCGTTTCGTTCGCAAACAGCACATTTACGGAAATGGATAACTCTTCTCCTCTCGTGAACTGTTAGGCTTACGCGGCTGAGTGAAAAAATGAGGACTTTGCAATGCTTAGACAAGCAGCCATGGAGCGCACTGATGCATCGTCACGGCATCCGACAGTCGCCCTTCCAGGTTCAGTATTCAAACGTGGCCTTGCAGACTGCAACTTGATCAGTGCAAGTCACTGCCAAAGTGCCGCACAAGAATGCTCATGAAACGGCATTGAACGGGCTGCCTGATATCAGACGGCCCATTTGTTCTGACCCGTTTTGCTTCGCTACAGCCAATCTGAAGGGAGAAAAATCTTCTAACACCACTGATGTTGACGTTCGTCCAGCCAACAAGCTTGGTCGTGACACACGAAAGAAGATCGTGGACGAAGCTCTTGCTACCAAAGATCAGGACCAATACCGGTTTCTCAAGCTCATCAAGGATAGGATGGATGCGTGAGTGTTTGTCTCCCTGCACGTCGCTACTTGGGAAAGCTCTGTTGCTGTTACGGTTGGTGTCATACTACATTTCTTACAGCACCTGTCTCACACGCTTGGAGTACGATGCAGGGTGGGCATTGCACCATCAACTGTGGAAGTCAGATTCCAGGATTTGCACATTCAGGCAAAGGTGTTTGTGCGTGCCAGGGCGCTGCCTTCGGTCCTCAACTCGTGCAGAAACTTTTTTGAGGTGAGTGTGCAACAACAGTCAGCATCACCAGGTTGCTCGTGAGCCAGCATGATCAGGCAATGCAGAGCACACAAAATACGCATCTCAAACTAAATGCTCAACAGAGACTCATGACTTTGAAGTGCAACCTAGTTGGTTGGCTGGAAAATCCTCCTCTTCCTGCCCAGTTCTAGAGTCACAGTCAAAAAACTGCCATTGCTGAACCATTCCAACACCAAACTTTGCTGTGAGTCATTTGTGGATATGCTGTGGAATAGTTCATGAGTGTTGATGTGTACGCACACCACGGCTTGCTTGCTCGAATTGCAGGGCTTGCTTCAGACTCTTCACCTCCTGAACGTCAAGAAGCGCAAGTTTGTCATCCTGGATCAGCTGAGTGGGCACATCACCCCTGGGCGCATGACCCTGCTGCTGGGCCCCCCAGGCTCTGGCAAGAGTACCCTGCTTGCTGCCCTAGCTGGCAAGCTGCGCCATAGTGATCTCCAGGTACGCCTTGCAAGGTCGCACACTTCTACACGTGGGTGTGGTGCCTGACACATGTTTGCAGAGTTTTTTATTGTCTGTGCCTGATGCTCGTTTGTGGAGTTTGCGTCATTGCTTGCTTTGTGCCGCACACGTGTATGTGAGACTCCTGACGCGTCAGACGCATCATTGCTTGGTTTGCACCTGCATCTCAATGCATCATTGCTTGCTTCAAGCCTGGAGTCCATCTGTGGGACTCCTGATGCATCATTGCTTGGATTTTGCTTGGTAATGCGGTGTCACAACTGAGAGATAACTCAGCCTGCTTGCCATATGCTGCACATCACAGTCAGCTGGACACGTTCCAGCACCGACCTCACGGCTACCTCAACAGGCTGCATTGCCAAGCAACAACATTAAAGCTGCTCACCTCCTACAATGCAATGTCCCAAATCCCTCGGCTTCCTGCGTGAGCAGCAAGCTGTCTGGTCCTTGAAGCTGTGCCAAACCTGATCTGTCTGTGTGCCTCTGCTTGGTCTTAAAGTTGGCATCACACCTTTCTTTGCATGTGCTTGTTTGTAGGTGAAGGGTAGCATCACATACAATGGCCACACCTTTGATGAGTTCATTCCTGAGAGGACCTCCAGCTATATTGACCAGCAGGACATCCACCTGGAAGAGCTGACAGTCAGGGAAACCTTTGACTTTGCTGCACGCTGCCAAGGCATCGGTCACAAAGCTGGTATTGTCCCTGCTCTTCTCAGTGCAGCACATTTGCAACCATATGCCATGCAGAGTGGTGATGACCACAACAGCAGCAATGAAGAAGCAACAACAATCAAATCATCCACAACAACCAGCGTTCAATCATGTTGCAAGGAAGGAAACATTGCGATCCCAAGCTAATCCCAAGATGCATCAACCATTATCATATGGTCACATGATGTTGCAGACATCATAAAGCTGCAGCCAGAGTTCACCTGTATTCCGAAGTGCATTGATCAAGCAGTGTTCATCTTCATGCTGCAAATATCACACAGCTGCAGTCAGAGGTCGAACATGCATTTGATCGATCAGTGTCATCTTGGTCATGCTGATGTTGCAGAGGAGCTAGCGGAGTTAAGGAAAAGGGAGAAGGAGCAGGGTATCCAGTCCAATTGGGAATTGACTCCTTCATGGCAGCCAGTGCCCTAGAGGGCAAGAGAGAGTCCATTGTCACTGTGCAAGCCTGGTGCACCTTTTTTCTATGCTTTGGTATGTATGAGTCCTGGTTGTGCACATGAGAGGCTGCGCTGTCTTGCCTACTTCCTGGTGCAGTGGTCATGAAGATGGCGTCTTATTCGTGATTGATACAGCAGAGCCATGCGAATGCTGGCAACTTCTGCCTTTCCTTGCTGCAACTCTGCCTTTCCTTGCTACAACTCTGCCTTTCCTTTGCTGGCAACTTCTGCCTTTCCTTTACTGGCAACTTCCACTTTTCCTTGCTGCAACTTTTGCCTTTCCTTGGTGCAGCTTATGCCTTTCTTTGCTGGCAGCTTATGCCTTGCTTTGCTGCAATGTCACAAAGACATGCATGCAGCCCAAAGCGGCACCTGTTCCAGGTCGTTCAAGTACAAGTCTGCCAGAAGCTGCCCTGTCTTTCAACTTTTGCAACAGGATTTTATGAATCTCATGTTTTGAAAGAGTTTGCTGCTTTTTCTCACTTGCTTCTCTGTTTGTTTGGTTGCCTCAACAATACATGTCTGCTGTGCAGGTCTGTGCTGACACTCCAGTGGGGAGCGCTATGATCAGAGGCATCAGTGGTGGTCAGAAGAAGCGTGTCACTACAAGTACAACAGCTTCAGGCTGCTGAGGTTTTTCCAACAAGTGATACATTCCCAGAATGCTGTTACTCGCATATACCAGCTGGCAAAAGGTGGAAGAAAAGGTTGCAATTAATCTCAAAGAGTTACTTGTGTCGCCTCTCCTGGTGTTTGTGTCATGAAGGCTGTCTTAGGAATGTATTACCTGATTTGCGCATGGTTTTGTCAAATCTTTCCGTAAAGGTCTGTATATAAAAGTGGTACAATATGATCGTGTCCAACATATATCTTGTACAGTAGAAACAATTGTTGTCGGTCTCCAGGTTGATACGTACATGGCATCATGCTGGCTTCAAAAGCATGACACTTTGAGTATGAACAGTGTACGCCACCTTCAGGACAACGCCCTTGATCTCATACATACACAGGGGCTTCTGGGAACCTGCTCATATCATATGATTGCATCTTACCAAGTCAAGTGTCGCCGCATCACATTATGTGACAGAGATGACGCTGGAAGAAGAAGAAGGAGTTTACAAGTTTCTGCCAGCCAACATGGCCGATGACATTACATTACATCCATCACATCATGTTACATTACGTCACGTTATGTTACGCTACATCACAAGTGTGACTATTACTCAACTGCAGGTGAGATGATGGTTGGGCCCAAGAAGACGCTGTTCATGGACAAAACCAGCATCGGCCTGGACAGCAGCACCACCTTCCAGATCGTGAAGGGCATGGGGGACTTTGTGCACCTGAGGGAGGGAACCGTGCATGTCCCTTCTGCAGCCTGCACCCGAGGTGTACAACCTCTTTGATGACGTCCTCCTCCTGTCCGAAGGTGAGCGCTCAGACATACAAATGTGCTGCACCTGAGGTGTACAACCTCTTTGATGATGTCCTCCTCCTGTCAGAAGGTGAGCTCTTGAACACACAAGTGTGCTGCAGCCTGCACCCGATGTCCTGTTTGTTGAGGTTCTCCTATCAGGAGGTGACCTCTCAGACATAGGCGTGTGCTGCAGCTTGCACCTGATGTCCTGTTTGTTGACGTCCCCCCTCCTGTCAGACGGTAACCTCACCAGTTACAAAAAGTTACCAAGACAAATGCCAGACTGCAGCTGATGAGTGACCTCTTTGTTGTTCTTCTTCTTCTTTTGGCAGGAGGTGATCTCTGACGGAGACGCGATTGTGTGCCTTCTTTCACGGTTTTACCAACTTTGGGCATCAATAGCCCAGACATGCTTGTGTGTGCCAGAGTTGCCAGCCAATAACAATATGGTCCGTAAATCTCATGTGTTGCAGTGCGCTGTGTTGTTGTGTTGTGTTGTGTTGTGTTGTGTTGTGTTGTGTTGTGTTGTGTTGTGTTGTGTTGTGTTGTGTTGTGTTGTGTTGTGTTGTGTTGGGCTGTGTTGTCTTGTCTTGTCTTGTCTTGTGTTGTGTTGTGTTGTGTTGTGTTGTGTTGTGTTGTGTTGTGTTGTGTTGTGTTGTGTTGTGTTGTGTGTATCACCGTCACTAAGGTAGGTCTTGAGGCTGTCTTGACCACACATGTAGCGGAGTACCATGTTTCATGGACCTAAGTTTTGATGCTGTCTTGCTGTCTGGACCGCACATGCAGGTCACATCATATTCCATGGACCTTGTGTTGTGCATACAAGTTTTGCATCTGCAGCTTTTGGAGGCTGTTGTGGTTGCAAATGTAGGTCTCATCGTGTTCCATGGACCTTGGGTTGTGCATGTAAGTTTCACTTCTGCAGCTTTTGAGGCTCTTTTGGTTGCAAATGCAGGTAACATCGTGTTCCATGGACCTCGTGAGGATGTGGTGGAGTTCTTTGAGTCCTGCGGCTTGTTCTGCCCTGAAAGGAAGGGAGTGCCTGACTTCCTCCAAGAGGTCACGTCCAAGAATGATCAAAAGGTCAGCCTGCTGCTGCATTCTGCAAAACCTGGTCATGGCAAGACAGTGTTCAGCTCACTGTCGGTCTCCAAGGTCCCACGGGCTGTGGGACGGTTTGGCAGCACCCCCGGGTCCTGCGATGTGCACCGAATTTCGCCCGTGTCCAGGAGTCGCCAGGACGCTGACGCAGGCATGCCTGCCTCAGCCCCTGCCTCCACCTTGTGCAGTCTCGGCATCCCTGCGTCAAAGCGCAGAAAGAGCAGCGCTCAGCGACCAGCCCTTCGGTGTCGCGC
>JAABUK010008192.1_pt1 | contig 14755 bp, 18 predicted proteins | sample 5559141 | NCBI WGS metagenome assembly JAABUK01 (sample SAMN10711869, study PRJNA513367) | rock metagenome | isolation source: Antarctica rocks | place: Antarctica: Victoria Land, Pudding Butte nord | collected 2016-01-03
GCCACAGCCTGGAGGCACTGTTTGTGTCCTGCAAGGCCCGTACAGAGGCTGCCAAGCATCTATGGTAGGCATTGATGAGGAGCAGTACAAGGCAAATGTACGACTGATTAACTGCAAGCAGGCTGGCAAGGTGCTGAGCACTGACTATGAGGACGTCAGTAAAATTGCTTAAAGCAGCTAGAGCAATTGCTTGCAAGTACTGAGTGTTTCGGGGTATGACGTGTTGTGCTACAAAAGACTGTGACTGCTGTGCTGACTGTTTTGCTTCTGTATCGTCTTCACGTTGTATACGCTGCCTGTATATTCAATTACAATTTGTATGCTGGTGTGCATACCTATCCTGGTCATCAGTTGTTATATGACCATAGGAATTTTGCCTGTTGCGCATGCCTGTCATGGTATTGGGTCTGTCATGAGCAGAGTGTTTCCTTCACTGACCCGGCTGAGCTTGTAAATTCATTCGCTATCTCGACACACGTATTGCACCTACAAGATATGCACGCTGCCTTGCCAGCAGTTATCAAGGCATGACTAATGGATTCAAACTGAAGATGATACGGCTAACACAGCTACAGCTACTGGTTTTGCAAGTCCGAGCAGCGCGTCTGTGGCACAATGAGCGAGATGCGGTGTGTGATGCTAGCAAAGTCTGGATCGTTTGCTGCGCAGCTGTGCGTACCTCAGCCTCAGTCCTGCAGAAGCTCTTCTCAGGTGTGCCAGTGTGGCTTTCTCGTCCTTTGTTTACTTGACTAGCGTTGCAGGTTGGAAAGCGCGACTGAGCTCACCTGATGCCCATGTCAGAACGCGCAATCACCAGCCAGCACACTGCAGTCTTCGCGTTGCTACTTGAGCGTCTTTGTTATTGGTACAGGCTACACACTTCAGACGGCCCAACTCAAAGCGCAATATCATGTGCCAAGCAGCAGAAAGGCGGTTTGACCTTGTCACCACTGATGTTGATGGTACTTTGCTGAGTACTAAAAATGAGCTATCTCCACGCAACGAGGAAGCCATTGCTCAGTGCATAAAGCTAGGAATACCCGTATGTATAGGTGCGCAATCACAGACATTGTGGATCTTTTTGCAAGCTTGGGCTGGGAAAATTCTGCCATCGCTGCGCAATCCGTCGAGGCTTTCTTGTAGAGCCCTGAACACTTTGTGCTATGTAGCTACTGGAAAAGCAAGGGGCCCTTGGTGCAAGAAGGTACTGCCCAAGTTGGGTGCTCCAATGCCTGGCGTTTATATGCAAGGCTTGCTGATCTACAATGCAGATGGTAGCATCATGCACGAAGAAAGCTTGTCAGAAGATCTGGTCAGAGAAACTATTACATTGGCAAAAGAGCTGGGTATGTGGCTTGTGTTGCAGCAAGCATTATGCAACAGCTTAGGCAATGGAGCTCAACACCTGTGGCATGCTTATGCCTTTCATGTTTGTGCGTGTTGGTGAAGCATGACAAAGAGATACATCAATAACATACTCAAGAGTGCTGGGGCTTGCTGCATGACATTGCACACCTAAAAGGCTCAGCGTAAAAGTGAGCACAGTCCATGCACATGCTCAGAATAGCAACGCAGCGGTAGTGACACAGACCTTAGCACTCTATGCTGTCTGGCTTGTATGCCTGTCAAGTCAAGGTAGCTTGTGTGAATGCAGGCATCACCCTGACTCTATACACATATGAGCGGATCCTAGCAGAACAGACCAATGCAGACAGCGACAGGCTGCTTCCATACGAGGATCCCACACCAGAAAGCGTGGGAGACTTGGAACAGTTTGTTGGCAAGCTGGCATTTCAAAAATGCATTATGATAGCAAGTGAACAGAGAATCGCTGAAGTTAGAGACCAGATAGCTGAGCGTCTTGGTGATGGCAAGCGTACATCACTTACAGTTGCCATTGCTGGAATGCTTGAGGTGAGCAAACATGTGCTCAGATTGTAGGCTGGTGAAGCATAAGCTGTGAAGCAACAGCTGTCCTGTGAGCTGCACTGTGCGTCATCAATGCAACCTTCGGCATGATGCATCAACATCAAGCTCTTAACAACATGCAGACCATGACATACTCCATGAGCAGTCTAAGCATCTGAGATGACAGTGATACCAGGACAGCCTTGTCCACACCAACACGACAAGTGCATGCCTCCAACTAGGCAACTTTGGTGTCCATCTTCACACAAGCACCCTGCAATAAGACTGTGTTTGAATGGTTGATTGATCAGGGCTGGCAGACCGTCATGCCAAGATCGTAGGTGGATATGCATCCTGCATCAGCTGCGGTCATCATCGTGCCGATCACACTGGCATGTGGGAAAGAATTTGGTCTGTTTGCTTTGTAGATTCTGCCAGCTGGAGCATCCAAGGGCAAAGGTGTCGACCAGTTGCTGAAGCACTTGGATGTGAAGCCAGAAAGAGTGCTGGCTATGGGAGATGGGGAGAATGACAAAGTCATGTTGCAGGTTTGAGTGACACCTGCTCAACAATGTTTGGGGCATGTCGCAGTCCTTGTGCATGTGGCAGTCCTTGTGCATGTTTGTCTATGATGCGTTAGGCAACTCAAAATTGCATCTGTAGTGTACCACACCACATGCTATCGCTTGATGCTCTGCATCTGAGCTGCAGCGCCTACAGCTGATACCTTGCTTTCATGCATCACGCGGTCTAAAGATGTCTTGACACTTTTTACTGAGTGCAGCAAAGTCAATGCCTCATCCACAGCTGTTAGACAGTCAGTGTGTAGGGTAGAGTACCTATAGAACAGAATGCCCATCACAATTTGGTTGTTGACTGTGGAGCATCTTGACTAATACTTGAGACTCTTTCCGGCACAGTACTCTCCGCGTTCTGTCAGGTCATGTGATCCTGCATGGAGGCATGAAGTAACACTGGTGAGCTGCATTGCAGATGGTGGGGCTGGGTGTGGCAATGGGCAACGCCAGCAAAGCATGCCTAGAAGCTGCAGATGTGCAGGTCAGCAGCAATGACAATGATGGGGTAGCTGAAGCTCTGGAGAAGTACATTTTGGAACCAGCTGGTGTTAAATTGACTGCGCCCAGATCTTCAGCAGCTGCACAACCTCTACCTTAACCATAGGCTCTGGCCAATGGCATGGCATGTCTGCTTGTACATGCTTGCAATGATGCCTTTGCGCAGACGCGTGCACACATGCATCATGCTTGCTGATGCACTTACAAGTGATTGTACACACGGTTCCTCACCTCACTTTACTGTGGTACCTGCAAAAGTTGAACCACGTAACAGGGTGCTAATGTCACAACAGTGAAAGTTGACTTGACAAAGTCATTGCAGCTTGACTGCATACTGTATCGGATGCAACACCCCTATGATCCAGGCACTTTACCAAGCTTTGCAAATTACTGTATCCTCGGGAAAGTGTATCTGAGATCCAATATATCGAGGAAAGTCATTGCAGTTGCTGTGTTCTTTGTTTATAGTTTGGTAGTATGCAACAAGAGTAACTTCGGCAGGTTTGTACGATTGCAATGTGCAGTGGTGTTGCATTCGACGATTACAGTCTCAGTCTGCCATGCATATAATGTACAGTTGACGACGCTGCGGAGCAAGGGCAGATGAAAGGGCTGATGTAATACGCAAACGAGTACGCGGCTGTTACCGATTGGACATGACTGATCACGGGGAACGGATGCAGCCCGAGTGGTGAATCGAAATGCCAACCCCATCTTGAACGCTACACTACGCTGAAGACCAATCCAGGTCAGATTTGACTGACACCACCGTAGCGAAGCAGCGCATGGCGAAACGCCTGTGAGGCATGAGGTCCGCGCTGTTGCCCGGTCAGATAAGTGTTGGTGGAGAGCTGAACAAGACCGGGGATAGCCAGCGTGCTTCTGCTGGTTTTCCTGCCTGTCGTTGACTTGGCTGGGATATGGCAGCACAACCACAGGAGGGAGAAAGAAGCAGGGGTACTGTCAAATGGTAGGTTACTCTGCTGCGTCGCGCATCACGTCTCGAGCATAGGCCGCGCTGTCTATCCCTTGCTCGACCATATTTGGCCGGTGATCACTCGATTTACTAGCCATATTGCGTCCTCCGTAGGTTCAACGCCTCCAAAGGCTTCGGTTTCATCACTCCCGAAGGCGGTGGCGAAGACTTGTTTGTTCACCAGGTGTGCACATCAGCACAGTGCGTCGTCCACGTTACAAGTCAGCACAGTGTCGTACTCAGCAAGTTTGCAAGACTTAACCCCGTAAGCGTAGCACGTTGTCCTGAACGCACGAGCCTCGTGTCAGAATGGCACAATACTTCGTAGACTGTGCACGACTCCAATCGCAATCTGCCTGGTCAGCGACCTGCTGGAGTTACGACAGCTTTATCGGCTAATTGCAGACCACAATCGAAGCGGAAGGTTTCAGGAGTTTACGGGAAGGAGAGGAAGTTGAGTTTGTCATAGAGCCTAGTGAAGACAACCGCTTCAAGGCCATCAAAGTGACGGGTCCCGGAGGTGCACCACCCCAGGTACACACTATAAATCTGCAGTTTGAGAGCAGCAGAAACACAACTTTTGTGCGGGCAAAACATGCTGGAATGGGCAATCAACTGGTGTGCAGACAGAACACAGCAAATCATGCAAGAGACTGTTCTGGGGAATGGAAAGATTGTACATCACCAGCAAGCCCTTGTCACTATGCATTGCAGGGTGCACCCCGCCGGCCGTTCATTGGGTACCCCCCTCCAGGTATGTACATGGGCTATGGCATGGACATGGGTCCTTACAGGGGGCGTGGACGGGGGCCAATGCCCATGCAACCCGGCAGATTTGCACAACCAGCATATGGCTATGGATACGGTTATGGCTACTTCCCTCCCCCTTACGCTCAGCCTTTCCCTGGTAGAATGCCCCAAGGGGTTCAGATCGGGGGCGGCAGAGGGTTCATAGGAGAGCGAAGACCGCCTCCTGGCACCCCTGGTGTCTCCAGTGGCTTGCAGGTCATCTGCTGCCTTTGCTGCACTCTTGCAGCACATGCTATTTTGCACCGCACAGGGCGACGTCATTTCTGATTACCACTTGAAGAAATGTGTGGGTGTGCAAAGCTAGCGTGCAATAGGCATTTGCACAGGCTGCTGCTCAATCTGTGGCAAGAATGGGACAAGAGCAGCTTCAAGCAGAGTTCTTGGCATGGGTTCCACATAGAAAGTCGAGCCATATTAGCCATCATGCATTGTGAGGTTCTGACGACGCAACCTTATCTTGGTACAGGTTGTAGTGCACAATCTACCCTGGAACACCACGTGGCAACAGCTGAAAGATGCCTTTGTCGACACTGGCGTGATAGAGCGGGCAGATGTCATAATAGATAGCTCAGGCCGCTCTAGGTAAGTGACAAAGCACAGAATAGTTGTTGACATGTAAACTTCCATTCCCAGCTGCATTGAGTTGCCTGACCATTACTGCAACACATATTCGGATGTTCACTGAGCAATGGGTATGCTGGCTTGCATGCATTACTGTCAGTTGGTGTACAGCCTGCCACGGGCAGCCTGTGTTGCAATGATGTAAGCAGCTAGGTGCATGTGGGTCTGCTTACATCGTCATGCAAACCTCCTGTCTGATGGTCAACATGTGCCTGGATGTTGTGCAGAGGATTTGGAACAGTCAGGTTTTCCTCAAAGGAAGAGGCTGATGCTGCAGCAGAAAAGCTGAATAACAGTCAGATAGGGGGGCGAACAGTCACTGTCAGGATTGACAGATTTGCATAATTCCTGGCTCCTTTCTTCGCTTCTGTACTTTTATACCCTTTCGGCTACCTGCCTGCTGCAAGCACAGCACATAGTCAACTGGTCAGTCATTCAAAGTATGAGAAGACAACGGCCTGCAGTTTTGCAGTGTCTGCATGCACCCACCCTCTTGTTTAAAAGGTAGTTCATGCTTTTGGGTAAATACTTTGTTGCATTTTGACCTCAGAATGTTTTGTGTTACAACCTCAATTTTGACACCATCTGGTGCTGAACATGAATTTTATGAGTCTCAATCAGTGTGCATTGTCCTTACAATGGAAGTCTTGTCTGCTTTCATGACTTGCAAATTCTTTTCAGCATTGAATTGTAATACAAAACGCTTGCATAGGCATCATATGTTAGTGGACATACATTAAGCTTGATCTGATGCATAGCATAAGGTATCAACATGAGAATGGCAAACATCACACACTGCCATTCACAGCTCCTGCTGAAAGTCCATTGGAAGTTGTGCTTCCAACGTAGGCTAGAGCGGTCTATGCACTGTCCTCTGCGTTGCTCTGATTGGCTATGTCCCATCAACCTGTACCTGCTCAGTGCCCATCACAACAGCTTGAAACCGAATGTGAGGTAAGCTTTCCCTGCTGTTCACTACTGTTCAACATGGGCGCAGCATCACAGACCAGAACGGCTGTACCAAGAAAGGTCTCTTGCACTGAAGGGAGGGATTGATGCTGTGCGCTTGCAGAAGAATGTGAACAAGCAACTGCTCAAAGCGTTGAAGGCACAGCGAATTCTATTACGGCTGTTGCTGCAGTCGCACAAATCATAGCTGCCAAGGCAGTGCCTGCCCTGTGACATGTGTCTCATATATGCATGACGACACTGGTTGTTATTTCTATAAGAATGACTAGACCTAAACTAGGTCACCTAATGTATAGATTGCCTGCACTGAGCGGGTCACTGGTAGATGCAAATGCTTTGTCTGCTCGGTGTGCACCACAGTTGTACGTGCTTATTACGATCATGGCTGATAGCTGCATGCTCAGATCCGTGCCCTGTTCTACCACTGCATCTTCTTTGTTTTACATCCATCAGAAGCTGACTGCTCAACTGCACATACTACTTTCTGTGTAAGCATGGCGATTGTTGGCCAGTGCTTCTCAGGCTTTCCCCCATCCTTGATGGCTTTTGAGCAGTCAGCAAAGTCTTCCCACATGCGCACCTCCTGAGGCACATCAAGGGATACCTGCAAGCATTTCAAGTAGCTAGAGTAGCACCGCTCTTCCAAGAGATCACAGTACATAGGCAAAGTCCCTCTATAACATGCTGCTGCAAATCTTGCACTTAGTAACAACAGACACAGCCGCAAAGTTTGGTCTCTTTGTTTGTGAAACTGCAGGTGAAGCAAGCAGTGTGTGGCAGCAATTGATGTGTAAAGAAAGAAAGAAACACAAGCATGCCCATACGACGCATATAGCTCAATGCGTTACTGCACAGCCAATGATGACTTTGCCCCCAATACTGTGATGGTTGACCATCATGTTGCAGCCAGGTTGCATATGAGTGCATACCACGCGCTCTTCTGTCTCTGTCTTGACGGCAAGATCCAAGTCTGTGAACCCATGATTGTTGGTCACCAGAAAGCTGGCCTTGTCCGGTCGGTATGGAATCACAAAGTCATCTAGACGCACGGTGCCATGTGTCCCTGCCACCTAATTCACCACAGTCAACAGCTTGTTAGGCCACTGCTCTATCAATGTGCACATCTGCTGATGCCTTGCTGCACACATTCTGCCGCTGTGACTGGGTGAGATGGCACAAGCATAGACACAGACCATACAACAGGGCAAAACAAGGCAATGTTTGCAATGTTGGTGCAGAATATCAGGGTTTGATGGTTGAGATGGGAGACATTGTGAGTTCCAGACTGTACCAGATTGTAATGCTACTAGTGCCAGACTGTGCCAGACTATAATCAGGTAGGCTCCTTGAATTCAAGCTACAACAGCATGCATCGGCAGTTTGCATCCACACCTCAAGGTATTGTGTGAGAGCTTGGTCAAAGCCACACTGGAAGTTGGCTCGCCTTCCATCACTCCAGATGATGGTGGCCCCAACGTGTAACAACACGCCCTCATTGTTATACAGAGGACCTGCACAATATATCTGCAAATCATATAAAGATGACATTGGCGCCTTTATGCGTGAGTGTATGTATCTTGTCTCTGACTGTTTGAAGGAGTGGAAAATGCTGTAACTAGGGGCTAATTGAAAGCGACTCAGGTTCTATAGTGAGACAGAAAGCCAGCACAGGATGCTTGCTTTCAAAGTGACAACCCTGCTCAAAAGATCAGCACATCACATGAGTAGGCCCTCAGGTGATTCAGCTGCAACAGGCTATCCAGAACCTTCTATGACACACCTGAGTAGCTGAACAACAAACAATGCAGATCAGGGCCCAGAGTGGTCACACATGACAAATGATTACCAGCGTGAGCGCTGACTGACACAGGCTTCTCAAAGCCATAGGCCCACAGGGCTGCTCGCACACAATACCAGCCCATGTCCCCTAGACAGCCTAGCCCATCTAGCCCTTTCTTCACTCGAATGTCATTGGCCAGGAACTCAGCATCCCCTGCAGAGCCATCATGTGTGAGTTGAAGGCGCCTGCTGTACCTTGCTTGTGTCCTGGTGCAACAGTGTTGACAAGCTGCTGCTGTCTTCATTACTTCTCCCATAAGTCTAATGGTGCAATGACATACTTGCATGCACCCATTGCTTTGCATAGTCTTGACAACTGTGTCCTATCAGTGTGACAGCTGTCTATGTACCGACATCAGTGTCTAAACAGCTGTCACACTCATGGACCAGGCTGTGTACAACAGAGACAACAGAGACATGCAAGTTGACATTGCGGCTGCTGCTGAGCCGGGTTCTGCTTACCAGCAACGCAGAAGGTGCAGGTCACAGCTTTCAGAGGTCCCATGCCAGCAGGATCAAGCCTAGCTGCAATTGCTTCTTGCATGCGCTCTGCCCTGTCACTGTGCGACCACATAGTCCCATCCATCAGCTGGATGTTGGCTTCTTCACAAATAGAGATGATCTCATCAGTGACCTCAGCAGTCTGTAACACATGAGGGAGGTTTGCGCTGCGCAAACTGGAGGCTTGTGAGGGTACGACAGATCAGCATAGATCTCCTTGTGGGCACAGTCAAGTCTATGGGTGTCATCAATCCGCCGTACACACACACACACACACACACACACACACACACACACACACACACACACACACACACACACACACACACAACCCTCTCAGCGCATTAGCACGATTGCAACCCATGCAGCTGCTGTGGGCAAGCAGGTGACAGGACAGCCGCTTACAGTAGCGATAGGCTTCTCCAGTAATATATGTTTGCCTTTGGCAGCAGCCTTCTTGACCCACTCGAGATGGAGTGAAGTTGGCAGTGGTATGTAGACACCATGCACGGCAGAGTCATTGAGCACCTCCTCATAGCTGCCATAAGCTTTTGCTGAGCTGGCACCAGTTTCTTCAATAAACGCCTGAGCCTTGTCAAGGGTCCGGCTCCCCACAGCAACCACGACTGTAGACGAGGACAAGTGTTGGCTCTTGAATATCACTCAAAGTGCTGTATCAAGGGCTGTGCATGCACTGCAACAACAAGGAGGCACTGTTGACAATACGCTTACTGCTTGCAAGTTGTACATTTGCAAACGGGTCCTAATACACAACTCACACATGAAGGCAAGCAATGCACAAAGTTGCGGGGCGTTGCTGCATTGGATCACCTGTGCCGTTGCGACACTTAGCTATTGCTCGGGCATTCTTCTTTGCGATTGAGGCTGCCCCGAGAATGCCGATGCCAAAGGATGATTCAGCCATGATAAGCGGTGCTGTGCTAGGCTTTGGAAGTCCTTGAGAGTAAATCGCGACGATATCGATATTAGCTTACACCATTTTCAGCTGAGTTCAAATGAGCACAGTTGGAGCAGAAAGCCATGCCAATTGCGGCAGTATACCAGTCTCGTTATACAATTCTGTGGACCAGCTCGCTGTGCCTCAAGAAAGCGCACCAGCACACCCGCATGTCGCTATAATGCAAGACCTTTTGAGCTTTGGAGCTTTACAATAAGATCAGGCATGCTGACCACGGATTGCAGTCGAGCAGCAGGCAGTCTTGCCGGTCAGAAGGCCATTAAGCCGGTCTCGAGCGCCACAAGACGCAGGGTGAGCGCACTGAGCTTGTAGCATGGGCTACGTCTGCTGCACACGTTGTTGTCATAAGCCTCAAGCTCTACATGTGAATGACCTTCAGGTGCTGAATAAAGTGCTCGCGAGTCGACAACCTGACTCCAGAGAGTCATACAGACCCTCAGAGGTGATGCACACATAGACTGCTGAGCCTGCTTATGCGAGCCTGAAAAAACGTTGTTGGTCAGCTGCAGGTTGTAACCTTTTTTACCTCAGATGGTCTTGTGCAGCTACCAAAATGGCAAGCTCCTTCCAAGGTATCTGTCTTACAAGCCTGTGGGGTTGCAAGTTGCAAAGTTCTGATTCCATCTGATTGCCATAGACACCTTTGCTTGGAATGCCCTGCCGCTCTTGTCCTGCAAGTGCATACCTGCACATACCTGTGCCAGGCAGCAATCAACAAGTCACCTTGTAACTGGGTCTAAAGGCCATGCTGTCAGCATTTGCAAAGTCTCAAAAGTGCAAGGTCACATTGGCTTGCTTGAAGACTGTGATGTCTCGCACTGGCATGCAGGCCATCAAAATGAAACAGCACAATCCTTTACCAACTTGGCAGGAGCAAGGGCTGTGCATAGGCAACACCTTTTGGGTGACAGCCACAAATGGTCTTGACATCTATCGACGACTCAACTTGATGGGCTACTGCCGCTGTACAGAATTACTGTCTGATGTTGTAGAACATACCGTACTGAGCAGTGGTGGCGAAATTGTCATCCGTGAGCACAAAAGCAGCAGGTTGGCTTCTCTGGGTCTCACACACTCTTGGTATCCTGCATGATACGCAGCCTATATGGTGCTGCAAAGCTGATAGTGGTACAGTGCTGTTGGTGGATTGTGCCAGCACATTGGCTACTGAGGGGCCGGTGGAGAAGTTTGTACCAAAGTGTATGTTGCTCCTGTGCAAGGGCAGCTGCTAGCGGTGGTGCTATTGCTATTGGTGCTGGACTCTGCCAAGCGTATATTTGCTGACATTGTCATGTGTGCAGTGGGTTACACGAGAGTCTGCACATGACAGTGGCCATACCTTTGCTGTGGGGAATACCACCACGGCATGAGACACTGAGGTACGTAGCAGTTGATCTTTCAACTGCTTTGTCCTGCAGCAGAGAACCTGACCGTGTGTTATCTGCAGCACCGCCATCATCTCTGGTGGAGGCTATGTAGAAAAGGTGTATAGGCAATGGCAATTGCTGGGCTGAATATCGTTTATGATTGGGGTACAGTATGCACTCAAGAGGGTTAAGTCTCGTGCCAAGCTTGGCAGCTCCTGTACAGCTTATGGTCAACTGTATATACAACACAGCTGCATGGTCTTGTACTTTATTGTATTTTCCTGCAAACATACCTTTATATTGAATGCCTGTTGTTGTGGTACAGACAGTTTTGCGGCATAATCTCATGAGACAAGAAGTCGAGCCACTCTCGCTTACTTGAGTGTAATCGCAAGTACACCAACAGCCGAAAGTCTTTACAATATTGTCCACTGCAGATACAATACTCTAGCTTTATCTCGCAGCATTTTCCTCTATGAATTAGCGTTATTATTTTCAGTGTCATCGTCTTCTCATCTCACCCAAAATTTTATCTTATATCTGAAATTTGTCAGGATGTAGCTGAAAGCATATGTCAAGCATCAAAACTGCACAGTGACGGTGTGGGTGACAACTCACACCTCTACAAACAGAGAATCAGCCATGGCGCCAACAGCACAGCTGCAACAACAGCTGGTCAACCTGCAGGCTCAGTATGTATGAAATATAAACCCATGCACGCCGTGCTGACAACAGTGTAATTCCTAGAAAGTACAGGACACGAAAAACCTAAGAAAACTGTGCCATGTCTGAGAAGCAGACAGCAGCAACCCAACTGACACCCTGCTTAGAATCAAGGAAGGGCCAAAAGCAGCAGTCAAGATGAAATGAATCACAGGAGACACAGCCGAAAGTATACAATGTGCTTTGCAACAACACCATACCAAAGTCAGCGACAACGAGCAATGCTGTCAACTCATGCTTGGTTGCATGGCCACACAAGATTTACTCTCAACCTTGATACCCATCCTGCAATGCAGCAACAGTTCTGTCAAAGCCCCAGAGCACACACACTGCATCATACCTTTGCAGGTGAGTGCTTTTAACTACAGCACATCAGAGAAACTAACGGCCCAACCATGCTTTGGTAAAAGGGCAAGGACAGCTTTCATGACTTTGACAACACAACTTGTGTGCAGGCACTGCAGCATCAACATGGGACAATGCAGCAGGTAGCCCTGGACAGGAGATGGTCATGCATAGGTACATGCGACATGCACAGATACACTGGTCGCAGACGACCATCACCTTCAGTAAAAAGCGCAGTATGTCGTCCATGGTGTCGTCTTGCTTGACTGCATAATCATTGACAGAGTCTTCTCCTAGTGACTTTCTTTCTGGTTGCTCCACTCCAGGTAGACAAGTGTTCTGTGCTGCATCGCTGGACAGGGTCTCGCTAGACAAGCGCGCCGGCTGCTTTTGTACATGTAAGCCCTGTAGGCTCTGGGTTTGAGCCAGCTGATCCTCAGGAATGGAAACAGGAAGATCAGACTGGTATAGGGAATGGTCAGATAGTGGGATGATGTCTTCGGGAGACAGGGCGTGCTGAGTAGTGCTCTGGTCAGCGTACATCCCATTGCCCATGATGGAGTTGAGCAGGGAGCTTTCTGATGCATCCCTGCCAATGCCTTGCAGATGTGGAGGGGCTGCAGCATGTGTCACTTGTCAGAGGCATGTATCACTTGTCAGCTGCATTCATCACTTGTCAGCGGCATGTGTCAATTGTCAGCAACATGTGTCACTTGTCAGCAACATGTGTCACTTGTCAGCAACATGTGTCACTTGTCAGACACACTCCTGGGCAGCCCGGTATATACCTGGCTTCTCATCATATTGATGCCGAAAGGTATGGTCTTTTCATTACTTGTCAGAGGCACGTAGGATCCACAAGTCAAGAGAAGTTGATTGGCCTGGCAAGACTGAGTAGCCCTAGCATTGGTGTGACCAGAGAGTGCTGCATAACTGCAGCCTTTGCATGCACACAGACTGCCATGTTGTAAGTTGCTGCATCTTGTGCTAGCCCTCAGCAGATGCTGTAGCGCCACATTTGATGCCTGACAACAGTCAAAGGCTGGACTGTCCAAACTCTGGCGTTGGCTACAAATGCAGAGTCAGCAAACTCACTCGGGCTGCCCACCACCATGCTTGGACCAGTGTAGGGTCCCATGCCACTCCCCCCTTGCATGACCATTGGTGATGGTCCCTGCATGCATTGCTGTGAGCTGACGATGACAAGGACTTGTCAAAGTGCTGTCTGTTGTGAATAGCCCTATGGCCCTATGACATAATCACAGACCCCCATAGCTTTGGTGGGCGCAACAAAAGTGTCAACAACCAGTGCCAAGAAGCTCTGCAACAGTTCTGGAAGAAGACAGAATCAACAGCTTTTGAACAGGAAGCATGCAGTGGTGGATTGTAGTGTGCTGCATGAAATGGAGAGTCTAAGGCAGGAGTACCTGTTGCACGCCAGCAGTCAAGCAGGCTGCTGCACCAGTGGCCATGCCCAGCCCCAGATGCATGCCTGAATTGATGGGTGCAGCACCAATCACACTTGAGCCTGTCACATACACAGAAGAAATCAAGCGAATGCTGTACGCTTGAAACCTGGCGCACAACCATAGCAGGGCATGTGACACACTCACAGCCATTCATAGGACTCCTCTCACTCCTATCACACAACCAAGGCATACATACATACACACAGGCATGAATACATACACACACACACACACACACACACACACACACACACACACACACACACACACACACACACACACACACACACACACACACCCCCACACACACCCCGACACACACACACAGACGCAAGCAGGCAGTCATCTGTGTCACCTGGATAGCCTGCGCCCATGCGCTGCAGATCCATTCCATGCAGCTGCATCTGCATCAGCTGCTGATTGCTCATGTTGCCCATGGGTACTCCATTGTAACCCATGCCCTGTATACACAGCCTTGGTGACCACCACAGCTCACACTTGACAACCTAACATTTCAGAGTTGGTGGACAGTAAACAAAAAATGTCAACCATGCATGAGGTGGAGCCAGCTATATAAGTGCGCATCGCTGTAATTGCTGAATTTTTTGGCTACCATTGGAGCCTGAGAAACTGCATATGCTGATGCAAATGCTAGTTGACTACCTGAATGTTCATGTGCCAGCAGCTATGCAGTATGTACAGGTGTATACATCTCAGTACAATGCACCACATTTGTAGCTAGTCAGCCTGAACCATGAGCCTATGAGGCAAGCACATGTCAACAGTTTGCAAATCTGCTGCAGATGATGACAATGCAATGCATAGATGGGTGCAAAACAACATGTTTGACCAAGGACCCACAGGGAGTCCTGCCAATATTTGATCAAACTGAAATGCGTTGAACTGAAATGAATCAAACTGGATCATTTTAACGCCAACAGAGAACCAGGGTGGCTCACAGGAGGCATTGGGCCCATTGGGGACTGGGCAGGTCCCATCCCCATGCCAACATGAGGCCCCATCATTTGTGGCCAATCAGGCTGCGAGCCTACACCCCTCCTGCCTTGCGAGGGTGATACTCCAGACACCCGCTTCAGGTACAGCCGGTATTTCTGTACACAGCAATTTAATCCCCTTGTCATTGACAGCGCGTAAGACCAACAACGATTTGG